>Ga0214919_10006155_pt1 | contig 16605 bp, 17 predicted proteins | sample LL1503_MetaG_FD_177994 | JGI IMG/M metagenome (GOLD analysis project Ga0214919, IMG submission 177994) | Freshwater microbial communities from Lake Lanier, Atlanta, Georgia, United States - LL-1503 | ecosystem: Environmental > Aquatic > Freshwater > Lake | place: USA: Georgia | collected... | reverse complement strand
ACGGTAAGGCGAAAATTAATTCGCTATTTTATCGGAAAGGGCTTTGTCGATTCTTTCGACAGATTAGTATACCCGCCCCTCTTGCAAGATCTTCCATTTGATCCTGATATCTGTCTAATAAATAAAATCGAGGTGGTACCATATGCTGCCGAGATCGACACATCACTAGGTAGAGCTATTATAGGTTGGAATTTATTTGTTCTTGGTAACAAGCGGATGTTTCTCGGCGAGACTTTTCATAATAATCTAAATGACTTAGCTAGACAGATTAAATCCGGCATCATTACTAAGTCTGCTAATGGGATGTCTGGTGCTAGACGACAGACAACCGTATTTAAGATTATAAAATTCGTAACTGATGTATTGGCCGCACATGAGTCAGGTTACGTTGTGCTTGGCGCTCCTAATAGGATGCCAAAACAACCTGGCGAGCCTTGCGCCGCTCGGCAAACTATGATGGGCATGCCCAATCAGTTCTTTGGCCGCACAGCTATGGGTATTTAGTTATTTCAAGAATTTTAGCTTATAGATTGTTTTATACATCAAAGAGCTTATCTCTTGCATAATATTTCCGAGATGGCCACACCCTTCCGGCATCTTTTCTGAAATTCTCGCTACTTCTGAAGCAAATGATTCAAGATATTCGATAATATCGGTATATTCTAAAAATAATTTATCGATAGGTTCTATGAGACCAAATTGTCCTTGGTACGTTTCTATTAATTCATCTGTTAAATCTAATAATTCGTCGTATAATTCGTTAAGTGCGATATGTGCCGAAAACATGTCTGTTTTAAGATGCTCGACGTGAGCTATTTGCCTGGTCGAGAAAAGTTTTATAAACATCTTTTGCATTAATGCCTTATCCACTGCGATCTCCTAGTTGTAGGTAAATACCCATATCTACTGAGGAATCAAATTGAATAGCCATATTATTTTAGCAAAATGTTCTGTTGAGTATGACGGTAGAGGCTTGAGCAAATTATCGAGTGGTGTCTATTTAATAATTATCAAGGCCGACGCCTCGTTGCAGGTGCATACTTCTAGGCTTATAAAACCTATAAATTATATGGCAGCAGGTTCTAGAATAGAGTTTGATAACAGTAATATAATCGCAAGGAATCATTCTGAAACAATTAAGATTGTAATCAGTGAGACTATTCATTCTTTTAGCCCTGCAGAATGGCATGATAATAAAATTCATATGCTTCGAACTGAGGCCGAATTAGTCCAAAAGCTGGCTATCGAACTTAAGACAGAGTTTCCTAACGATGAATATATTATGGAATATGATACTAAATCACTTGGACTTATCGACCTCGTCAGGGTTGACACTTCCTTAGTTTACCATTCTTATGAAGTTAAAAGGAAAAAGGCTTCTATAGCTAATGTGTCGCAATCTATAAGGTATGTTGATTATTTATCAGATATAAATAAGAAATGTGTAGGATATATAGTAGCTCCAAGTATTACAGATAATGCTATGGATTATGCTAAAAGTAAAAATATAATAGTCAAGATAATTGACTTTTAAAAAAACGGTGAAGGCATGAAAGGCAAAAAAGTAAAATGTTTAGGATGGTGCGGCGGGACATTTGTTAGTAATGACCACGGTGTAAGATATTGTAAAAAATGCAAATTAAAAAGAGACCACACCGACCTTTCAGCCAGAGATGAGCGAAGATTTATTGGCGATGATAATATTATTATTCCAGACAGCCACGATGATCATTGGTTTAAATAAGGTATAAAATATGGCTAATGAAAATGTGTGCTGCGTGGTTGATTGCATTGAATCGCCAGATGTTAAGCCGTCAGCGTTTGAAGAAGAATTTGGTATTAAATTGGGTTTATGCAAGATACATGCCAAAGCATTTCATGAAAATTTCCAAAAAAAAAGTGGATTGCTTGGAAGTTTTTCTAAGGCCGGCGGATCGTTAAATATAGTAGGCATCTTAGCCAACGCCTTATCGCACTTTTCTACCGAAGATAAGTCTAAGAAATTAACCAGTATACTATCTATGAAATATGGTAAGGATGTTGGTGGTGCTATAAGTGCTTTGGTAAGCAGCGCAGGCGATGGGGCTGTAGATATAGCGCCTGGAAGCACTTCTGTTGCTGTAGATCAAGCTATGGCTACCAAATGGTGGAAGGATTTTTTTAAAGCTACAGGTATAAATGAATTAGCTAATAAGCAGTGGCTTATATCATATGTTGGGAATAATACTAAAAGCATAAAAGAAGCTATAAATGAAGCAGCTTCGTCTACTGATGACGATGAAGAAGAAGAAGATGAAGAAGAAACAGAGCGTAAACCAAGGCGATCATGGGCAGATTGGGCAAGGCCTAAAGTCCAAGGTGTAAAAAATTTTTTAGACACAGGCCCATCTGGCAAGTTCGGCAAAAAAAAGAACGAATTAGCTGCAAAATTGGCCGTGGCTGGCGCAGTGACCCTCTACGACCAGCTTATAAATACGATATTAGCTAAGGTCGGCCTAAGCCAGAACGATATTCCTGCTATGTATGATATTTATAAGAAAAGCATTATGCCGATATTTGCAAGTAAAGGTTCTTGTAGTGCAGCTGATTTAAACAAAATAGCTGGTGGAGACCCCCAGAAATATAAGAAGCTTAAGACCGCTTATGATAGCATCCAAAGTTTATCGACTGAATTACGTGTAGCTAAAATCTAATACTTATAAATTATGCTTTTTATAGTCTATTCAAATTTACTTAAATAGACACTATGAGGATATATAAATGAATATCTTTTTGATTTTCTCAATGGTTGATACAGACTGGATAAGTATAGTCGAGAAATTCGGTATTCCTATGGGTATATTAGTTGCTTTTGCTTACTTTGTAGCGCAGGGCATTAAATGGTTTGGCTATAATGTGGTACTTCCGATGAAAGATAGGCATATGAGTTTTTTAGATAAGATGGAATGCTGTTTAGACAAAATAACAGATTTACAGACTAAGATCTTCGGCGACACTTCTTCCATGAAAGTAGATCTTGATAGAGTAGATCGGAAGACTACAGCTCTTGCTAAGGATAGCGGCATCTTAAAAGAAAAGGTAGAAGGTTTAATCATTCATACTATGGCTCAAAATGGTAAATATGATAGTAAGATTGCAAATAGTATACAATCTGATATTACCAAGGAGAAGTAAAATGTCAATGACGCCGTTTCCAATAGGTCTACCGACAGAAGCTATCATGATTATTATCGACAAGCTGCGCGGCAGTGAGGTCGCTAATAATGATTTAATTCTAGCGGCTTGGAATTTAGCTGGCTACTCACTTCAACAGGTGGTCCCAGTTCCTCCTAAAGCGATGGCCCTATCTGATGTTCAATCAGAAGAATTAAACTTTTCTAACGAAGAAGCTATAGCTAGTTTAGAAATGCTTTTACCTAAAGGTGATGGAGAGGAAGTCGGTAAATTACCATGGGCAAAAATATTAAGAGTAGCGATAAAGATCATCATAGGATTGATAATCTAAAGCGACCTAGGCTATTATTTGCGAAGCCTGTCTTTGCATCTAAACCCCGATCAAGTCAATGGAAGAAAACAAGAGCATCTCATTTAGAACTCAACGGAATGTGTTTGGCGTGTGGTGGTAGAGTTTCGCTTGAAGTTCACCATCTCATGCCATACCATCTTGTTCCGGAGCTTGAACTCGATCCTAATAATCTTATCACATTATGCGAATCAGCAAGCCATTGCCACTGGACTTTTGGTCATTTGCTTAATTGGCGCAGTTATAACCCCAACGCAAAAGCCGATGCAATTGCATTTTTCCAGAAAGTGCTAAATCGGCCTAATGCTTAACCTAAACCGTGGAAGAAACACTGTGTTTCGATTTCTTCCTTACACCTCTTGACTATTCTTGTGCTTACGCCAAGATAATCTGCGAGATCGGTGTTGTTGAGCTTTGCGCCTGGGTACTTTGAAGTATATTCGTGAAAACGATCTAGCTCGCCATCAATCATAAAGCCTGAACTCTGTACTTGCAAAATCCATACTATCCTACTTAAATCATTTAAGTTATCAGCGACTTTATGGATTATCTCTTTGATCTCTACATGAGTTTCATGGTCATCACCGAATCCTAGCATAGCCAATCCTCCTTGAACTAAATTGTCCAATCCTTCAGAATCATCACCGTTTGAGTTCACACCGGTTCTACCTGTAGTGAATTTGATCTTTTCCTTAAATGTCTTTTTCATACTGACACTTTGGTTTTCTTTGCTTATTATAACGATTTTATCATCGTGTAATTCGTGTATTATACCACAGTCTGTGTGGTTTTGCAATATTAGCATGATGGAAATTATGTCATCAGTACCGCAAAAAAATGTATCGAATATAATATGATATTCATTATAATCACTATTAACATCTTTCATCATCCTATTTAAAATGTCTTCTTTGTTATCTAAATCATGAAATAAATTGGTTGATATAAGCTGACCATTTGGCGCTTTGTATTTGACTTCAAAATTCGTACCTGACTTCATTAGAACCGCAGCAAAGGCGCTTATTATACTTAAAGAAGCTGGGACTTGTACTGTCTTTTCAATCAGATATTTTTGCTGCTGATTTTCTTTGATTACTTGCTGCTGGTAGTTGGAAATATGCTTACTGACGAATTTAATAAGGCTTTGACGATCCGCCAAAATCTCGTCACTATACTTTCGTTCGCCTTTGTTGGCGAATATTGGCGATTTCGAGGCTTCTATGGTCGCCAACTCGCATTCGTCAGGATTTTTGAATTCTTGACCAACCATGATTCGGTTGCAGCATGGTGAAATGTGGTAACACTGATTGAATTGGATAGTCAAGCCTATTTTATTTTGATAGCTGTTTGCCTTACAGTTCTGGCATGAAAAGCCATTAATTTTACGACTTACTAGCAGATCTACCAGCGCTCTCCATAGCGCCACCAAGTAGTCTTGCTCTGATGTAGTAACATCATCTTTGTAGTCAGCACGTATTGTTCTATTAAACCGTTTTATGAATTTGGTTTTTGACCGTTCTAGTTCCGGTTCGTTAATGAGATTAGAAAATGTTAATTCGACTAATAGCTTTTCCTGTGGGTCGATTTCTTTCATCGACACGTTTACTAAAGAACCTCGTAGGTAAAGCTTCGACAGTTGGCGTTCATAACTCATTTGTAAATTCCTTTCATTTTGACAACTTTTTTTAGGAGTCCTCTCTATGGCAAACTATTGTGATAGCGCCGTTTTGGAGAAAACCTGGTACCTCTGGATACTGGGTTCGTCACACCCAGACCTTGAACAATACAGGGCATACAATTTATTGTATACAAAGCCCTGTTCTCCGGCAATGGTAGATGGGAAAATTCTTAAAAAGCATGGGAAAGAATTGCTTGATCCTAGATCTGAGTATAAAATACATTGCTTGGCTCTTCCTATCCCTATTTTTTTCAAATCCCGTAACAACATTATAACAGGTCGATATCGTCTTTGCAATATCTCTTCTAAGACGCCTTTTACATTAGATAAACGCTTGTTCACCTTAGATAACGTATTTATGGGGAATGCGCTAAAAAACAATATGTTTAAACAGATGCATGATGTTATACCCAACCTTCTTGAAGAAGGGTATATCAAGGAGCAACCGACTTCGGCGTCTTGGCACAACCTGCTTGCCGATATCGGCAAAATGTGTACCGGCATTAGTATGAGATTTAATCTCTTGAATGATGATGAATACAGTGATCTATCTAATGACGCCCTTTTGCAGGTTATAAATAAATTGGTCAATAATAGGTTGGTATATACCCCAGGGAGAGCGCCAGTATTTAATCTGCTAACCACCACTATACACCGTTGCATGTTTAGTCTACTTAATAAGAAAAATAGCCAAAAGGCCGGATTAAACAAATTGTTATCTGATTCCCAATATAATCTTATACCAAAAATTAATAGGAGTCTTAAGACCCTGACACATAATCCGAGAAAATGACATGAGATACAACAGAGCTATTTCACCAAACACCGTACATAGTTCTCACTTGCTTACGAGATTAAAAGCTCAATCTGTCAAAGTATCTATAGTCAATGGGCCGCAACCAGGCGTGCGCCACCAGCAGCGTTCCGTGCCTTTACCACCTAAACCAGAAAGACCACCAACGAAGATTCAAGACAGTGCAAGAGTCGCGCCAAAGAAAGCAGGGGCGGTCGAAGTACGCCAGCAGCAGGCCATGCAAAGACAGGATATAAGGAAAAAGCGGGAACCACGTGTTACTTATATCTCACGGACTGTTGACCCGATCTATTTGGAAAAAACCAAAGCTATTAAAGACAATGGCCGTGGGAAGACGCTGATTATTATAGGCAATGGTCCGACCCTAAACGAAGTTGATCTTAGATTATTAAAGCATCAGCCGAGGATCGAATTTTTATCTGTGAACTACCCTGATCCAAGATTGTGGCCGACCGAGTATTGGGCTTTCTTTGATTCTTCCCAGATACAGCGACATGCTGCTCTTTGGGACGAATTCAACGGAACCATTTTTAACTCCTCTTCTATACAAAGGCGAAAGACTGGTACCATCCAATTTAGAAACATAGGTGTAAAATCTTTTAGCAAGGATCTGGTAGACGGCTTGTGCATAGGTAGAAGCAGCGTGTTTGCTAGCATGCAGATAGCACTATGGATGAATTTCGATAAAGTATTTATTTTTGGTGTTGATATGAATCCATCGACAGATTTAAAGAAATTACATTTTTATGGAACCAATCCTGATGTATTGCCTGAGAATCGGGCGAAAAGATTCGAAAAGGAAGCAGAATATTATGTCACAGCTTTTGAATCGATGTCAGAGATCGAAAGAGACAAGTTTACATTCTGTAGCTCTATTAACCCATGGCCCTTTATGTCTATGTTTAAAAAATTAGACCATAAGACAGCCGCATCTGAAATTTTACGTGACCATTTAACATCCAAGGAGTAGAAGGTCGATGACTAAGATATACGTTGCCTCTAGTTTATACAATAAAACCAATGTTAAAGCTCTCTACAAGTATCTTGCTTATATGCAGTGCACTTTAACTTATGATTGGACCACACATGGTGGTGTTAATGATGAGGTATCGCTTAAAGAGATCGGACTAAAAGAATTTCAAGGTGTTGTTGATTGTGATGTTTTGGTTATGTTGATGCCAGCGAGGCTTGGTTCCCACGTTGAGCTAGGCATAGCTTTGGCTCTTGGAAAGCCGGTTGTCATTATCACCGGAAGCGAGGAATACGAAAAAAAGTCATTTTATTTCTTAGACCATGTAAATATTATCAGAGATATTGATTCTCTCAAAGAAGCACTTGATAAAATCATGGAACAAGAAAATGACTAACGGCGAACTGCTTACGAGAATAGAAGTAGATGTCTTTCAAGGCAATGAAATCCTAGAGTCTTTCGAATTAGCCCACAAATACCGTTTGCCGTCGGTTATTGTGCATCCATCTTTAAGCTCTGATGCTTTGGTTTGCCGCGGCAGATCCAAAGGAAAATACAAGATTATCACGCCGGTAGATTGGCCAAAGGGCGAAGTCTTCTCTACAGATAAATTTAAAGGTTTAAGTTTAGACTCATTAGAGACTGATGGTTTTGAAATATATATATCGCCAAAGAAGCAAAAAGGTGATATCAGAAAAGAAATCGTATCGTGCACCGAATTTCTAAAAAAGTTTATCGGCGAGTTATGCGAGATAAGATTCGTTATAGGCACAAGGACTAAAGATGAAGCAGATCTAATAAGTGCCTATGAAGCCTTTCGTGACTTGAAAACGCCTACACTAATAAGAGATGATACGACTTTAAAGACTCAAAACTATAAAGCTAATCCGGCTATCCATAGCGAGTTTATCACCAATATGGCTCAATTTATAAAATGTCCGATTAAAGTAAGTGGTAATCTTGACTGTATTGAAGATTTACTGGCCTGCGAGTCTGCGAAACGGTTTGGCGCCAGCCTGCAGCAGACCAAAGGCATAATTAGAAGCATTAATACGGTGAAAAAATGAATATAATAGAAATATTAGACCAGCTGGATGATGATATCGGGCTATTATTTAAGACTGAACAATGGTTACATTCTGAAAAGTCACGCATGTCTGCAGAAGCCTCTGACATATTAAACAGATTGAAAGCAATAGACAATGCTATTAATCTAAAAAAGGTATTAAATAATATAGATATCGGGGCCTTAAGACACGCCTACGATGAAGGATTTCATGGAAAAGAGAATCTGATGCTCGAATTAATTAAATCTTATTTGAACAACTCATCTGCGGAGGCTCAAGATGCAGCGCGGTAAGTTTAACATTGTTACAGACGGCCAATTCGGCAGCACGGGAAAAGGACTTATCACATCTTATCTTGCACAAAAACACCGACCTGAATTTCTATCCAACACGAATATGGCAAATGCTGGGCATACTGCCGTTAACACTGATGGTACTGCATATGTTGCTAAAGCCATGCCGTCTGCCGCAATATTGAGAAAATGGCTACCAAATTATAATCCTTGGATCATTATGGGCTCAACTTCAGCATTTACCATCCAACAACTGATGAAAGAAGTCGACTTGACTGGTAGTGCCGATAGGCTTGTTATCCACCAAAGAGCAATGATAATAACAGAAGAACACAGAAAAAGGGAAAATGAAGGTAAAGATAGCACCAAGCACTTAGCTAGCACGATGCAAGGATGTGGAGCAGCAATAGCAGACAAGATACAAAGATTGCCAGGCACAAAGCTTGCGGTTGATTATGAAGAATTAAGTAGATTTGTGTTTTGTAAAACGTGGACAAGGCCATCTGCGATTTTAGAAGATATGTCGCTTTTTGATCCGTTTAATGTTTTGTGTAAACATCACTGCGAAGCTTTACACGAGTATATTGACTGTGTCCTTAGAGCCACATTCACATTTCTTCATGAAGGCGCGCAGGGTTTTTCGCTTGATATCAACCATGGTCACTCCTATCCGACATGCACTAGCCGCGGCACATCAGCGGTTCAGAACATGGCTGATATGGGTATTTCACCCAAGTTCCTAGGCGATGTTTATCTTGTGCTTAGGCCATACCCGATTAGGGTTGGAAACGTGGTTGAAGAAGGTGTCCAGCAGGGATATTCTGGCGGCAATTATGATGATCAAGTCGAAATCGATTGGGAAGAAATAGCTAGGAAATCAGGCATGCCTTTAGAGTATGCTTCAATGTTAAGGGAAAAGGAAAAGACGACCGTTACCAAAAGGGTTAGGAGGGTGTTTTCTTTTTCTAAGAGACAACTACGCGAAGCTGTAATGGTTAATGGAGCAACAAAGCTGGCACTCAATTTTGCTAATTATATAGATTGGACTTGCTTTGCATCATCATCTTATGATAGGCTTACCCCTAAGATCCATGATTTCATAAAAATGCTTGAAGATGTAGCCGGAATACCTGTAACGCTTGTTGGAACTGGCCCCCAATATGACCACGTCATTGATTTATCGTAATAATTTAGAAGTGTCCGCTTGCATCGACGAACATCATGATAATATTGATGAATCTATAGATCTGATCAGAGCCGCCGACTTCAAATCTGTTTCTATACTTAATATAAATGGAATCTCTTTAACGTCCTTGCCTGATATTACTCTAGAACGATTAAAGAAGAAATTATCTGATATACCAATAAATGTCGTAAGGATAGAATTAGGTCATGGTAAGATGATTAGTTCAAAAGATCTAGATCGAGAGTTATCTATAGCATCATTTTTTAAGGCTAAGGCTATCCAGATAGGTGTCGAAAAATCATCATTTACAGATTTAATGTGTTTAAATGATTTTATTAGCAAAATAACATCATATGCCGTATCGATGTCGCTCGTTCCAATATTAGAAATGACAGACACGATGTTGATCGACACGACCGATAGCCTTCAAAAATTCTTATCATCGCACAAAAGGATTAAGTTGTCTTATGATCCATGTCGCTTTATGGAAAAAAGCAATAAAAATCCTCATGATCGATGGTTCGAGCCTCTTAAAACGAGTGTTTATAGCGTAACCATAAGGGATTTTAGGACAGGTTCCGGTTTTTATCCTATTGGACAAGGTACTACGAACATTATTAAGGCCATAGATGATCATATTTCAAATGGTGGTAAATATGCTATATTCAGACCATCGCTTGGGAGACGGTTTGGTGGCACGATCGGAAAATCAGAAACATTTAAGTTAGCTTTGGAAGTGTTTAATAAGCTATTTAGGAGTATTTAGATGCTAAATGTTAATGAAGCGATTCAAAAAATAAAATCCATCGGGGCTAGCAATGTTAGAATAGTACCTATGGCCGGTCAACCAATTAATAGCGGCGACCATCAAATCGAAATTAAATCCGGAATTAATTGGGAGCCAATCGTTTCTGGGGTAAAAAAGAAAATGGCGGAAGACATTGTAAATCAAGCCATAAACAAGGTTATCCTTGGTTAATGATAAAGAAAATCAAGTCAGTTATCGAATTGTCGAAGTATAAAATAGGAAATAAATTATATTTTATTGATTTATTAACCAATTCGGATAAGGATCTTGCGCCTAGCGAATTGCAATGGATGCTGGCTTGCCACCCGAAAATATTCTTTATAAAAAAGATCTATAAATATAATACTAAATCTAAATATATATGTCCTAGGTTACCCAGTTCTGTTTTTAGCATATTATCCTCACTCCTAGTCGGCCAATTTAATATAATATGTTTCGAAGTGTCGGCCATCAAACGCTGCGTCAATACCGGCGAATTTTATTATTTCGACGGAAGCGGAGATTGGCATCCAGAAACTATATTATTCACCACAGAGCGCAAAGCGTTTAACGAAAAAAAACGGATATTATCACTGGTTAACGATTGGGCATCACACAATCGCGGCGATTAAATATATTATATGAAAAAAACAAAGGTCAATATATCCTTACCAAGGGTTGCTCAAAAGCACGACTATGATTGCGGGGCCGCAGCCTTAAAATCAATTTATGAGTATGAACATCCAGAAGATAAAAACGAATTATCTAAATATACGAAATTATTAGGCAGCACGGAAGAAAAAGGAACAAGCACAAATGAATTGGTTTGCGCTAGCAAATTATTAGGACTAAAATTTAAAGAATATCATGGAATGTCACTCTCGAGGCTTCAGAAAGAAATAAAAATAGGTAATCCTATATTATGCTTAATAAGGTCAAACGATCACGGCCACTTTGTTGTGGCTATGGGATGCGATGATGATAATATTTATTTTGAAGACCCATTTAAAAAGAAGAATAATGGTTATTTGCCCAAAAAAGAATTCTTCGAAAGATGGACAGATGGCGATAATCATAGCGATTTAAAACGATTTGGGCTGATTTTTAAGGTGTCGCGCACTAAATCGAAGAAAAACATTACAGCCAATAAGATTCTAGGAAATTAATATGGTAGAACAATCAGATATATCGAAGTCTAATTATGTCGAATTAATCTCTGTAGATGTCGATTCATTACTAATGGTTTGTAATGATAAATTTAAGACTGTTGAAAGTAGTTTACCAAGGATTCTCAATAGTATTGACTATCAAGCCTGCGATCCACTTACCGACGTAGTGCCTCTCACTAACAAATTCGTTACAAACGTGGAGAACATTCCAGGGTCTTTAAGGGAATTAACAAGACGACCAAATGTTATCCTTAACTCGTTAAACGCTATTAGTTTTTTAGGGCACGATATTAATATAGACACGGAAGATAGTTTACAGAATATTACATCGATCATTCCTAGCCTACCGACTATTAAATTTCAAAAATTCGGAACTTCGGTGTCGTGTAGGAAAAATGGTGATAAATGTTCAATCGATTTACACTTCATAGATGCTTCTAGTAGTAACACAGGGATTGCTCCTGGAAGAGCGTTACTTCAGACTAATAAGGCTCTACTAAGCGGTGGATACGACTATCGATTAGCTATTTCTAGAGTAAGAGGCACGCCGGAATATATTGGCTTTTTCGCTGGGAAACAATATTATAAATTATCGTTAAATACTTTAAAAGGATTTTGGGATAACTCTTGCGAGAATGACAGGATGATGGTAGACCAGTATGCGGCTATGGTTTCAGAGCCTGTAAACTCATCTGCTGTTAATATAATTGGTGTTTCGACATCGAATGCCTTCACTTATGGCTTAAATAATCAATCATATGGTAGCCTTAGTAATATCGCTGTCTCATCTATAGTTAGATCAGTCGGTTTTAAGATGGAACTAGCATTAACTAGCTCTGGTAAAGCACTAGATGGTAGTTGGAGGTTCGATCTAGCACCGGCCAGCGGCCTTATGCTTAATCCGATGTTTCATACGAATGGTCGCACAGGCCCTTTAAATTACCAAGTATTAATCGACTCGACCAAAAATCTATCGGGAATGGCCGATAATGATTTTTCTTTAAATGGCGCTGATCTTAAGAAGATAGAACCATCCGACTATCTCCGATTTAGATCTTTAGCGACGAAGGTGTTTTGCATCTATGTCGACCATCGTTCGACTGGATTATCATTAGACGATGATTTTAATTATGTAGATTCAGCTGTTGGTGGTTTAGATCAATTTCAAGCATTTCGGCAAGCTATACAATGTGGGCATAAGTTTATATTTATCTTAAACGACGAGACGATTAGTGCTTCTCAAGATTATTATAATTTTGTGGCTTCTGTCGGGATAGCTAGTGCAGCGGTAGTACTTATAGACAGTCAGACCGCTACTGGCGGCGAATATTTCGATCAGATAACCAGTGCTATAAATTCTCTATGTGGTTACGTTGGTGCAAATACAACGCCAGGCGTCTCTGCTTTTGGTTCAGTTAAGCAGTTCTGGCAGGGCGGTTCACTTTTCAAAGGCTCTAATTTAAAATCTCTGACACATTTTAAGATAAATAGTAGTTACACATTACCTGAAATTACACCGCGAACGCCAGAAGTTTTTATTAATAATGAATCATTGATAAGTTACGATTCAGTTTTTGACAGAGTTTTTTTTACTGAGCGGTCAGAAGATGCTATATATAGATTATTTACCATGAATATGAAGACGCGCGAGCGTTCAGTGATAGCTTCTTTACCTTTCTTATTTGATAATGATGTCGGTATTGACAATAATATTCCTTCAGCTCAAATGTATGACCCAGGCATGAGGTTGTTATTTATAGGCACTAGTTCTGGGCATCTTTACTCGGTTAATGTAACCACCGGCAAATCATCAGAGATCGAAATAAATAGCATCGACTTTGTTCCAAGATCAGAACGCAAATATCCTTCTATTACAGGCATTGGGGTAGGGTATGTGCCGTCCTATGATTATAATGGTGTTACGGATTTCGCTGGTCACCGCGCCTTGTTTATTGGGATTAATGCTGCTGGCGCGCAAGATATAAAAAGGTATAGTATATTGAGATCTTATGTGTATGATATACTTGTCTTTAATAAAACAGGTCTAGTGCCAAAATTGACGCCACTAGTAAGTCTAGATTTACCTATGGCTGGCATGGCAAATCTGCGTAGCTTTTGCTTTATGTGCGCCCCGGTTTTCAATTACCTTGTAAAAAACTTACCTACCACGCCAGTTGCAGAGTTCGTTTCTAATCAGAAATTGCCTGGGCTCTTGCTATGTTATGATGCTATGGAAATAAACCAAAACCTAATCACGCCTGAATCTGGCCGTTGCATAGCCATTAACCCTTTGATTTTAAATAAAGTCTTTGCAAACCAAGCAGCGATCCAATATAATACGTTAGACACCTACATTATCCCTGCTTATTACCCTGTTACCAACCGCGCAGATTTTGTAGCAGTTGATGATTTTGGTGGTTCTGTGATATGGTCTTCGCTAGATACTTCACCTACTAAGAAGATGCTTGATTACTATTATGTGCCCATACCGTCGGCTGGTGTCGATAATAAAGGTATTGAGTTTTTCCCTTCAATAGCCGTTTTGTTAAATAGCTATGAGGCAGGTGGCAATGTCAGCAGCATCTTTTTTAGGGACTCATTAGAGTGCTCTATAGGTGTTAAAGGCGTCGAAAGGCATGATTTTGGCCCTAAGAATATGAACTGTTGGGATCTTAATAGCGCTACTGCTGCTGTGTCTGATTCGTTTGTTGGCAACGAGTTAATACTGAGATACGGAGAATCGGTAAGTAAGAGTTATAATCTAGAAGCAGGAAAATATTTTTTAACCATAACAACATCAGATTATCGTATAGGTACAGATGATGCCGGAGTAAATCTTACCGGTCTGGTCGATATCATCACTTCTGGTGGTAGTAGATTTCATTATCTGCCGGCGAGAATAGACTCAACACCGCTTGAACAATTAAAGGTTCAGTCTGTGCCGTTTCAAGGTGTAAATCCGACAGCTATCACCACCGCAGGGTCATTGACATACTTATTCGACATGCCGGCATCATTTAATATAACGCTTAAGAATAATTTAAAGCCTGGAGCGATTACATCTGATTTCGATAATACTAAGTTCATTCCAAGGGGTGTTGGCATATATGGTATTAAGCTATGCCAGCTGTTAGACCAGACGGTAATTTTGGATGGTATTAAAGATGTTAAATTAAATGTCTCAGTGACCGGCATCCCGCGCCAAGAAGTAAACATTTTTTCAGCTTTTGTTAAAGTGACCTATAGGGATTATGGAAGGCCAAATATTAAAAAGGTAGCTTATCGCGAAGTCATTACTGATGGTAGGTCTTCACCATATGCTGGGAGCAATGTTCCGATCGACTGTGATTATAGCGACACATGCAATTATTGGAAGCAAAATGGTAATGGCGGTATACCGTCGCAATATGTGCTAAACCAAATTAGACACAGTGATTCACAGCTAGAAGCAATTACTAACTATAAAGTCGTTGATGTAACACTCTATGACAATTGCGTTTGGTGTATACCAGCAGGCGCAAGCAGATATGATCAGGCATCAGGAAAGTACGTGCCGACCGACATCGCAGACACCTACAGCATCTTTTTTGGTGATTTTAAAACTGATATGATCGTAGAATCTATAGAATATTTCTTTTTAATAAATAAAATAGTCGATACTTCTGGACAGCAGCCAAGTTGCGTAGAAAATAAATCTGACTGCAAGCCAGATCCAGCTACCGGTATTGTAGTTCATTTAGACTATACTAATTGTAATAAAGATACAAAGAGGCTAACTAGGACTATTGATATAGGATCTATAATAGGAATAGAGCATGATCTTAGTAAAGTATTTACCAGCAGTAGGTGGGATTATATAAGGCCACCTAGTTCTAATGGTACTGTTTTAGGGCCACCTATAGGAAACGCTATTAATGGCAAGATAGGCGAATGGATTTCTTTTAAAGAGGTATTAGACAATACTTCTGGAACTGGAGCCGATCAATGCTCTGCGCCCATAACTAATCAATTAATATACAAAGGCACGTCGCTTACCACTGATCATCCCGCAGGATGCAATATCCCAAACCCTAAAATCGCAGCCATTAGCCTTTTTGCTAAGAAGGTTAAGCCGATTTTTTTAGTAACTGACATATCAGAGACTTCTATAACAAATGAAGTGCAATTTATAACAGTACCAAAAGCTGATGGAGGTACCTTTAAGCTTACTTTTGCAAAAGGCGGCGTGACTCAGACTGTTACTGTGCCCTATAATGTAACTGCTGCCGGTCTTAAAAAGATTTTAGAAGCTAACACATTGATTGGATCTAATAATGTTATGGTCACTGCTGTAGGTACAAATGGTTTTAAGATAGAATTCGTTGGGGCGTTAAAGGGTATAGCTATTCCGATAATGCGTCCGATTAGTAACGGCCTTATCGGGACGTACTTCGCTTTTACTAGTAGATCTGTGATTGGGACAAAGAATGAAAGGCAAACAATAAGCAACGTTTCAGCTTCTAATAGAGCCTTTACCATATTTTTTGCTGGTCAAGAATCCGTCACCATTCCTTATGATGCTAGTCTTAATACAGTAAGAGCAGCTTTATTTTCTTTACCATCTATAGGTATCGGTAATGTAGCAGTATCAGGCCAAACGACGAATTATGATGCTCCTTACCGTGGGCCTTGGCAGATAGATTTTATAGGCGCGATGGCTGGCAAGAATGTTTCGAGGCTTTCTACATCTAATAAAGACTACATAGTCTTTGTAGACTGGGTCGGTGGTATAGGTGTAAATGAAGTACAAAGATTCAGCTATAAGGCTAATTCAGGCAGATTCACTTTATCGTTATATAGTCCTAATGGTGCTTTTTGTACTACTTCACCTATTGAAGCTACAGCTTCTAACAGTGATATTGTTAAGAGCATAGTTGCAAGCTGCGATTTTTATGCATCTGAAGACATAGGTTTAACCTCTGTAAAAAATGGTAATGTTTACGACTGGACGATAGAATATAAGGGCAAGGCAACGGCTCAGCCAATTAAGCAGATAGGCATTCAATCTGTTGATCTTGTCGGTGATGAAGTCACTGTTATTAGAGAACAGATAGGTGGCGGAAAGCCGCAAAAAATAAG
>Ga0214919_10006154_pt1 | contig 16608 bp, 29 predicted proteins | sample LL1503_MetaG_FD_177994 | JGI IMG/M metagenome (GOLD analysis project Ga0214919, IMG submission 177994) | Freshwater microbial communities from Lake Lanier, Atlanta, Georgia, United States - LL-1503 | ecosystem: Environmental > Aquatic > Freshwater > Lake | place: USA: Georgia | collected... | reverse complement strand
TGACCATCCGCCGATGGCTTCGTCATCAATACCTCGGCCCTAACTTCCAACAAGGACCGGTCACCACCATCTGCTCGTTTTCCTACTACAATAGGAACGGCAACGATCAAAGAACTCTCCTGGAATCCTGCACGAATATGAACAGGATCAACTCTGGTCGGTGTAGATCCCCACATCACATTGTTGCCGAGACACCCGGACAGAAACAAGAAACCCAAATATCTCACGGCTCGTCCCAATTGCACCACTCGGGTCGAGTTTCATCATGAAACTTGTCAATTATGAACGATGTCTTGTGCCAGCCCTTGATCTCCAAATAACGTGAAACCACAAGCAGTGGATGTGCGATACAATTATGAACTATTGACATTATCCACCACGAAGGAGTCTGGCGCATAAACCATATGTATCGGCCCAACAGGTTTCGTAAAAGAAAAAATCATCCCCACAGGTGCTGAAAACTGCCGAAGAACTTCTCCCAAGATCCATCTTTCGTGATCGACTTGAAACCAAACTCGTCGAATCTAGCACGAACCCCATCCCAATCCTGTGCCGGAGAAGTAGAAGTCATCTCCATCCGCTCCTCGTCCGTCCAAGACCGAAAGCTGATCAATTCGTAATTACGAGTGAAAATTTGGGCGCGCTCCGGATTCTTCAGGTACTCGGCCAATCCCTCGGGATCGTTGACCAACTTAAGGGCCGTCGTATCTCCACACCCAGGAATGCCAGGAATGTTGTCACTCCCGTCACCCCGTAGGGCCTTCCAGGTCACGTAATCAAATTGAGGGGTAGAAACATATTCTTTTTTCATGGGATTCCAGATCGACACGTGTGAATAATTGTTGAGGAGCTGGGTGAAATCGGAATCGTTGGACACCACGGTCCACGGCACGGCGGTAGAACTTCTCTCGATCAAATTAGCGATGGTATCGTCGCACTCCGAAGTGGGGTGCCTGACCACGGACACGGGAAACTTTGTCGACAATAGATCAACAATGATGTCTTTCTGACGGAAGAAGTTCTGGAGCTCCTCGTACTTCGGATCGTCCTTCTCTACCTTTCGTGTCGCCTTGTATTCGGGCAACAACTCGTAGCGAGCCGTGGGACGACCCTCGAGGACGACGTAGACTCGATTGGGTTTGAATTGGTCCACGAGCGATTTGAACTGCCTGAAGAAGTTATAGACGACAGGAGCCGGACCCATGAGAAAACCGCTGCGGGCCCGATGACACTGGTTCATGAAATCAATTACAAGGATCGACATGTTATTATCCTATCAAAAATTTGTCGTACATTTCACAAAACATGATTAACACAGAATGAAACAAATCGAATCATGGATTATAATTTTTACCATGCACACGTTTACAGTTGCAATCATCACAGTTTCATATTTGTTAGGCTCAACTCTCATGAATACATTGTTGAATGTATCAATGAAGGAAAAAGAAGAGCATATGGACACGACAACCTTATTGACAATTCACGTTATGTCAATGTTGTGGCCAGTTACCATGACGTTGACTGCATCTGCGATATTAATTGGTGGCTTGAAAAAGTTGTTTATCTCACGCTGACATTATCGAATTCACCTCTAACAAAGGGATCAGGGAAACTCCTAACATCTTCTGCACCAGGTGGTACTGGTCCCAAGTCGGGTATTGTTGTTTCTTCATTATCTTCTGCAAATTGTAGGTGAGAAGACAATTTTAATTCCTCTTCTTCTTCGTCATATAGAGGTTGTTTATTTAAATGACTTGTCTCAAATCCCGTAGAATCTGCTGACAAAGTATCTTGTCTTCCGATACTCAATTTTGATGGAGTAGATTCCAAAATTAATTTCAGGTACTCTCGAAGAAGTTTTTGATTGTTCATGATTAACTTTTAGTAACAACGTCTTCAGGTCCTACAACACCTGCAGTTAAATTTTCTAAATCAAGTGCATGTTCGACAGTAGTGCTACTGTCATTTCGAATAATTTTGTTGACTTGACCTTGAGTAATTCCTAATTCTTTTGCTACTTTTTTTGAGCCACCTAATTTATCAATCTGTCTAGAAACTTGTGGATCGGCATTTTTACTTCGTGGTCTACCTACATGTGAAGTTTCTTTTTCAGACTTCTCTTTAAGGACACTTTTTACCATTTCGGTAATTGCTAATTTTAGAATTTTGTGTGACATTTTTATATTTTTAATTATATCTTTAAGAACCAATTCTGCCTAATTTTCTTGTACCTGCTGAAGGTGCAGGACCGTCCTGATTGACGTAAGGATCATCAACATAGACACCAAAATTTGTAGCATCATCATCTGGGTGGGTAGGCAAATTTTCTTTATCCTCTTCTTCACCTGCTAAATCAAATAAGGTGTCCGCTACGTCACTTTTTCTACCTATCGTTCCTATTTGGGGTCGATCTGCGGTGGCTGGTGCCATAGCGTGTCGTATGTAGTTTCTAAGTTCTTTTAAGGTCAGCTTCATTGTCGCTAGATAAATAGATTCATGAAATTATTAAGACAACTTCACGGGTTAATTAGAGAAAAAATTAAGGACCATACCAGATCATCTGAATGGCCGTCTGTAAGACGTAACTACCTTAAGTTACATCCTGCATGTGAATCCTGTGGTTGTAACAAAAATCTTCAAGTTCATCATGTTTCACCATTTCATTTACATCCGGAATTGGAACTTGACGAGTCCAATCTTATCACCTTGTGCATGGGTGACAATGAATGTCATTTGCTGGTGGGTCATGGCGACGACTGGAAATGTTACAATCCGTCGGTCAGGTCTGATGCCCAAGAATTTGGATCTCACCCAGATGACCGACGGATTATAGTTGAACGCGCCAAGAGCGGACGGCTCAAGGACTAAAATCGTTTCATAATGCGACCGCGACTTGTATCGTACGGACTGACCTCGATGAGAACCCTGTCACCAGGAAGAATCCTGATTTGATTCTTTCTAAGTTTACCTGATAGGGTTGTTAATACGGTTAGCTCGTCGCATTTCACCCGAAAGAGTGTTCCTGCCAACGCTTCTTCCACTGTCCCGTTTAATTCCATCTTGTCTTCTCTGTCCATCATCACTTGTTCCATCTGTCTCCTTTTCTGTTTCATCTTCTAATCCTAATGTTTGTGGTGACACTGTTTCACCGCTGTACTTTCCAACATTTAATCCACCCATAAACCCAGCATCATTAACGAAAACCATGGTGCCTACTTGTTCACGAATAAATTCAATCAAATATCTCTTAGACATGTCAAATACTTATTCATAAGTCGACATAACTGAGGAGTTCTTATTTAAATCTCACAAGTTATGTCAGGAGATTGTATATGTTATTGGATGCGCAGCCGTACGTTTTCGTACTTGCTTCTCTGTGCTTCTTTGGCGTTACAGCGTGGAAATTTATTCCTTTTAAATTTTTTACCTGTTACACCAGATGTCCCATGTGTTTTGATCATAATTCTTTTACAATTGATAATCATATTTTTAAAGCCGATGTGACTTGTCATTCTTGCGGATGCACGTTTACCCATGTAGTGAAAAAAGAGGTCAATGATTGACAGGCAACAATTCATCGTGAAAATAAGGTCCTAGTTTCCCTTGGTCCTGATTATAAACATAATAAAAAGGTCGGCCTTTGTTCCAAGGTTGAGGCATCTTTTTTTCTACTACAATGAAAAGAGGCTCTTGATTCGCGGTTCTTGGGTCTAGTTTGGATCGCAACATCACCATTGTACCGATGGAGTGATCAGGATTTGGTTGATTCATTCTTGTATTCACAAATAACTGCGTCTAATGTTAAGAAAGACGTTGCCACAGATTTCGCATTTTCTAAAGCTGTTCTACTGACCTTAACAGGATCAATGATCCCTTTTTCTAACATGTTGACATAACAGTTGTTGGCAACGTTATAACCCATCCATGGTGACTCACAGTTAAGGTTAGATAATTCTTTTTCTACAACATCCGGAGATCCACCGGCATTTGTGACAATTTTTCTAAGAGGGTAAGAGCATGCCTTGCGCACCACATCAATACCGGCACGGATTTCATGGTCTTCCGGTGTGGGTAATGTTGTTATCGCACGTAATAGTGCTATACCCCCACCCGGAACAATCCCCTCCTCGGCAGCAGCTCGGGTAGCGTGAAGAGCATCTTCAATTCGATATTTTCTTTCCAACATTTCCAACTCAGTCGAACCACCAACCTTGATAATTGCAACCCCTGATCCCAACTTGGCGATTCTTTCGCGAAGAATCATGGTCTCCTGAACTGTCAATGTCACGTCTCTTAATTGCATCTTTAATTTTTCAATGTGCTCATTAACGGCTCCTGTTGTGAGTCCAGTTCCTACAATAGTCGTAGTCTTGGAATCAACAACAACTTTTTTAGCTTTGCCCAAATCAGACATCTTCACTTTTTCGAGTGAAGTTCCATTAATTGGAGATATCATTTGAGTTGATGTTAACACACACATGTCAGTTAAAAACTGTTCTCGACTCTTTCCGTAACCAGGTGCTTTGACAGCAACAACTCGAAGATCAGCCTTGACTTTATTAAGAATTAAACCCTGCAAGGCTTCGCCCTCAATATCATCTGCTACAATCAATAATGGAACTTTATTACGATTGGATTCTTCGAGAACTGGTAATAGATCCTTTAATAAGGAAATCTTCCTGTCGGTGATCAATACACGAGCATCTGAATAAATCGTGTTCATTCTGTCAGTATTGGTCGCAAAATATGGACTTACATATCCTCTGTCAAACTGGAGACCTTCTACATGGTCGAGTGAAGTTGTCATTCCCTTTGCATCTTCAACGGTGATGATGCCATCAGCACCAACTTTCTCCATAGCATCTGCAATAATTTTACCAATGTTAGTATCACCATTTGCAGAAATGGTGCCAACATGTTCAATTTGTTCACGGGTTTCAATCTTTTTTGACATTTCGATTAAGGATTTTGTGACCGTAGATGCAGCCAATTCAATTCCTTCAACCAACTTTTTTGATGAATACCCTGCTTCAAGCAACTTCATTCCTTCTGTCACAAGAGAATATGTTAAAACCGTGGACGTAGTAGTACCATCGCCTGCAACATCATTGGTTCTGGTTGCAGCTTCTAGGATTAGTTCGGCACCCATTTTTTCAACAGGATCCACGGGTTTTACTGCTTTACTGACGGTGACACCATCTTTTGTTAAGATAGGCGCTGAATCTTTTCTTTGAATAAGAACTGTTTTTCCTCGCGGTCCCATGGTAGCACCAACCGCATCGGCTGCAATCTTAATTCCGGCATACAAACGCTTTCTTGCATCTGCACCAAAATAAACCTGCGTCTCGTTGATTTGATTATCTTCTTGAGTCATTATTTGTTGACATGATAATCATTCTAGAGCACAGTGTTTATATTTTAAGTGTTTTTATTTATTCTTACGTAAACCGGTTCACCTTGTTTCCAAGCAATGGCTACTCTACCATTAATATAATCTTCTAGAATACTTTTTATGAGAATCAACTTTTGATCATCAAACGAATTTTTTTCAATGTACTCACGCAATTTTTTTTCGGTAAAATCACTAAGATGATTCTTGTTAGTGTAATATGATTGAAATTGGGACACATGCAACTGAAATTCAGTTCTTCCAGCATGTGTACTGTCGTTTATGATTTTTCTTGCCATACCACTCACGAATATAACTATGGTACAGCACTATCAACCTGTAATCTAGCTACTGATCAAAAAACCTTTATGATTTAATTACTTAATGATGAATTTTAATGTAATTTAAAGTCTTTCATCATCTTATGAATTGCTACATTTTTTAGTTTAAATTCTGCATCAACATCAACAGCGTCTTTTTTAATGAGTTCCAACTGTTCTTCAGGTACATAGTGAATCCAATCTGAATGTTTTCTACGTTCACAAAAAGATCCGTTTGTAAGAGCAGGATCAGTGTTACTCAAATGTTGTAAAGGTTTAATACCTTTGGGCCAAGTCGCCATTCCTGCGTTCAAGGCTTCTTCTAAAGACAATTCGCCAGTATTGAAAGAATGATGATGAGAATCGACTACGACCGGGACACCCGTCGCCTGTGAAATTTCCAGCAAATCAACAACGCTATACGACATTTCGTCGTTTTCAAGCGTAAGACGATTTTTTAGATTAGGTTGCAAATCGTTGATCACAGAAATCAATTCTTTTGACCGATTTGCTTTTGCACCGTGAATATTAATGGCTGCATATGGGGTTTCAGACAAGCCCATACAATCGAAGATCCAAGCGTGACAAGCGAGTTCTTGTATCGTTTTAGACACGACAGATTCAGAATCAGACGACAATGAACAGAATTGTCCTGGATGTGTCGTTACCCTGATGTCTTTTTCACGAACAAAAGCGCCGACTTTTTTTAAAGAATCAATTACTTCTTCGTTATTCCAAAGATGTTGTGGCACTTGATCCCACAACGGGAATAATCCTGATGATACGCGAAAGCTTTTGAATCCGCTTTTCGCGATAACTTGCAATCCTTTCAACAAGGATTTTGCGTTGTGAACGTAAACACCTCTTACCATGTCTTCGGTGTATTTACCTGATCTCCAACGTCCTAGTTGGAGGACACGTTCGTCCATGATGTTGCGATAAGAAATCTTACCAGTTCTTGGGGCAACTTCTTCTACTAAGAAATGACAACACAATCCAATGGCCATAACACCATTATACTTGGCATGACACTTGAATTACACAAAATCTATTAGGCAGTGATGTCTAACAATCTTCCTAAAACATCTTTAGGATATCGATCCTGCATTTTAATTTTTTCTACCACAACAGGAATGCGATGTGATGCAACTTCAACTTTATCCTTATTCGTGTAGAAATTAAGATATCCATTGATGATGGCTTGCATCACATCACATCCTGTGTGAATATTCATTTCACTTCTACCAATTGTAATTCCAATTGCGGGATAAGATAAATGAAATGATTTTGAATGGATTGATTGTCCATTGTCGGAACAATCGTACCTAAAACCATCGTTTCATCTTCGTCTGCGGAACCCGTGATATCTATCGTGATCATGGCACCACCTCCCATATCAATAGGTATTCACACCATGAGGTGTATTTTCTTGGACCCCCTGTGGTGTCACCGCGACGAACTTGGCCTTGGTCCTAAACTCACGGATGGTCCGGGCTCCGGAATACGACAACCCGGACTTGATACCATCCATAAGATTTGCCAACGTATCCATCATGGATCCTTTGTACTGAACCATGGTCGATTCGCCCTCCACAACTGAAACCTTCCCGCGCCACGCCAACTGGGCTTCCCGAGACGCCATCCCCCTAAACTTCTTGTAAAGCTCAGGACCAAGGGTCGGACCCGTTACCCTAACTCCATGCTTGTTGACAACGTCTCCTGGGGACTCATCGTGACCCGCAAGGATGGAACCCAACATCACCATGTCAGCTCCGGCTCCCAATGCCTTGACGGCATCACCCGAGTTTCGAATGCCACCATCGGCCACGATAAATACATCACGGTCAGACTTGGCACAATCCATCACCGACTGTAATGTTGGAATGCCGTGTCCGGTACGAATTCTTGTTGAACACATGCTCCCGCCACCGACGCCGACACGGATGGAATTTGCTCCCCAGTCCGCCAAATCGTTGAAGGCCTCGAGGGTCGCCACGTTGCCGGTCATGATGTGAATATCATTGAACTTATCGTTCAACTTTTCGAGAGCCAACTTCACCGAAGCGTGGTGACCATGAGCCACATCGACGCAAAAGAGACCGCAACCGGCCTTGTACAGCTCTTCAGCTCTCTCCAGGTAATCTCCCGTTGCCCCTATGGCAACCATTACGTTGGAAACACGGCGCTGTGGAGATGTCGTCCTGCCCAAGGCATCAAGAAACATTATTACTGATTCTTCGATGGTACAATAACGGTGCAGTACCCCAAAGCCCCCGACTTTGTCTAGGACTTCACAAGATGTTGGGCTGATGACCGTATCCATCGGAGAACCGACGATGGGGCACTTAAGAAGTGGATGCTGGTCTGTTAAACGAGCGAATGGCTCGTCGAATCCAGGTACGGACAGATCCACTGTCATTCGAGAAGAAATATCGGAATATTGAGGTGTCAACAATACATCATCAAAGCACAAGGTCCGTTGCATCAACTAAATGATACACAACGGACCTTGGAATTTACAAACACTAAAAATTTCAGCGATTATTTAATTTTTTATGGGCCGCGGTCGATTCTTCTGGTTCATAAGCGTGATCGTATCCGCACTCGCCACATTGCTCATAATCATCAGGAACTTCGCCAAGCTCAGGATCTTTCTTTTCAGAGACAAATCCCCAGTCGCCACGCATCCAGGCTCTCATCTCTTCCTCGGTGATGCGAGCATGGGCTTCGTTGAGTCCCTTCGCTTTGCGTTTACGAGACTCGCCCATAGACGTCATCATTTCAGGTTGCTTCTCGTAGGAGCGCATCTTCTCGTCGCCCTCGAGGTAATCCTTCACATGTTCGAGATCGGTGTGAGCTGAAGCCACGAGATCCTGAACCCAGGCCGGAAGCTGATCGCCTGTCTCAATGAGATCGCAGATCGTCTCTGCCATGTCTTTGACGTCGGACATACGGGACTTTACCATGTAACCCTCGTCGTCCATAGGATGACCGGACTCGAAGCCGTGGAGGAATCGTTGTGGGTCTTTGCCTCCAGCGGGCATCATGGCTTCTACTTCTTCCTTGATGATTCTACGGAGTTGTGTTGCTGTGAGTTTCATGAAATTATCCTTGAATATTGTTATATATCAATTTGTTGTAGCAAATATCAACATTTTTCTATATTCCACCAGTCTGTCCATCCTACGCCACCCGGCACAGCAACTTTGATGAATAATTCTCCTCCATCATCCACGGCATAGAATATCTGTAATATAATACCGAAGTGACCAGGCGACCACTGTGGCAACATGTCGTCAGGTTCATACCAGGCATCGGGGTGGGGCCTTAGATGAACTGGGTATTCCTGCTGTGATAAGACCACCATTGTTCCTGGCACAAACTTGAGAGAAACTATGAGCAGGTCAGCATGAGACATTCCTCGCTCAGTGAGGACAGAGTGTATGCCTGTCACTACAATACCTATAACAGACTACAAATAAAACCAGTCAGTTCTTGAGATTTATTAAAAATCATTTCTGATCTCCATAGGTATTAACAATCGGGGAGGTGACCCGTGCGTAATAAATTTAAGCTGTTAGTTGGGTTAAAGAACCTAACTTCTTGGAGAACGTTTATCGTTGGCCTGGTAATTGGTTATACCATTGCTTGGGGAATTCACTGGGCCACAAGGCTCAGAGATATCAATGGAATTTGGTGGGATGAAGAAATTCCCGTCCTTACCCCTCACTGGGGTCGAAATTAAATTTTAGATTTGTGAGTTACTTGTCGCGATGTTATCTTGACGTCGGGATGTTGCTTCTTTAATTCTTGGACTGCTGCAACATTTTTTTCGCTATCATCAAAAAATTCGACCAGCTTGATGTTGTCCAACTGTATCTTGGAAGATATCCAATCAGCTTTGGCTTGCGGGTTGGCGTTGCCAAGGGCAACTACTTCGTAGGGAGGTAGACCGGCATCACTCAAGAACTGTTCGACTGGTTGTTTGGCGCTGCGGGCCGTCAAGATGACGACCTGGCTGCCTTTGGCCGCAAGGTTTCGAAGTATGTTGACTGTCCAAGATATCGCCTGTGGATTGATGAGTTTTTCAAAATCAGAATAATCAAATTGATCCCCTTCTTGTGGTGTGTATACGGCATACTGGCCAGGCGTAAGATCAAATTTTTCTCCAGCAGCTGAGATTACGTGAATCAGAGAACCTGTTTTTACAAGAGTGTCGTCAAAATCAAAAACTCGCAGTTTTTCACCGGCATTTAAATGTTGTTTTTCTTCACGTAGTGACTGGAGAATATATTCACGTAACAAATATAGATTTATCATAATACGCACCAAACATTTTTTAAAGTGACATCATGCCAATTCCAACCAAGGTCATGAATAAACCAACCGTTTGACATGCTGACAATTTAGATCCCAGCATCATTGAACCCAACATAAATCCCGTCATTGACACGACATTAAATATGGCTGATGCCCAAGGAAGATCACGAGCTGTGCGTGAAGTCCACCCCCACAACAAACTACCTGCAAAAGATGTAAAAACTGGACACCACCAAGGCACCATACCCAAAGATATTCCTTTGGCTATCGCTGAACCTGTCATGCCAATCATGAATAAAAAAGCTAAAATTGCAGGGGACACAACATAAATATACAATTAAAAATAAGGTTTTAGTTCAATTTCTCTTTTAATTTCTTTAAAAGAACGTCAAATCCATCTCTCTGAGTAAGCTTTACAAACTGCGTTCGATACATTTTGACCGTGCTGTCACCATCGGTAATGATATCGATAACTTTCCACTTACCATTTTCAACTTTATAAACTTTAAAATCGACTTTTGACGGTTCTTCGTAAGAATTTGTTACATCAACTATGCTCATTTTTACATTGACAAAAGGTTTGTCGACCGTTTCTTTCAAGTAAGACACTTGAAGTTTTGAAGTTTTTTTCAAATTTTCTTCATATGACTTTTGAAAAAGTTGTTTGAATAAGGCACGATATTCCTTCTTTTCAAGCTCACTTCTATTTTCCCACTCGTCACCTAGCGAGTTCTTTGCAATAACATCAAAATCTATCAGATTACCGGTTATTTCAACTATTTTTTGTTCATTTCCGGGAATAATCATTGCCGATAAAATAGCGTCATGCCGTGCCTTCACATAATCAGTCGCTTCACCTGCATAACTGACATTCATTCCCAACATTGACCCAATGATTGTCAAAATCATCATTATAAAATTTATGATTTTTTGGATCATGAGTGAAGATTCCTAATCAATTACTTATTGTCAGGCGTAGGATCAGCACAACATCTGAAACCTTGCTGATAAAAAGTGTGCCCTGACAAATGATTCCTGGTTGAAGGTCGACACCTGTTTCGAACTGGTCCCCAATAACCTCCCTTAAGAATAGAAGGATTGTCTCCGTGTGTCGCTGTCGTCCATTCATCAATGTTACCTGTCATGTCGTGCACGCCGAAAGGACTCTTACACTGCACGTCAGCACCTGAAGCGTGGCCTTGCCAAAGTCGTTTAAGTTCTTCTCCAGCCCTTTGTGTGCCACGAGGATAGAATAGATTTTCGTGAAACAAATGCCATTCATGATCAATATTACATGCCGTATCGTCTCTTGCATAACCATAAGGATATGGTAACGCATCTTCTCCTTCACACGCAAACGTCCATTCTTCTTCGTTACATAACCTCTTGCCTTTTTCCTGGCACATATCACTTGCTTCTGTGTGTGTTATCATGACCCAAGGGATCGCGCCAATTTGATTTGGCCATTCATACGGATCAATGCAAAAATGCATGTCTTTACGGGGAAAGATAGCACGAATTTTTTCCCATTTCTCCTGATTATATTGCAAACATCTTTCAGGAAATTTTTCGTTTATCCACTTCGTACACAACTTTTGTTGATTATAAATGACAGATCCTTCGCCATAAGGATTATGGTTAACGTCTGTCACCATTTTACCCTTAATTTCAACCATGTCGCCACCCGGACATGATGTAGAACCTATGGGTGTTGTACCAACAGCATGATGTGCGACCCAATGTTTGCCGCGTTCAAAGTACCATTTATCGTCAATCTGTTGTTCTGCATGATCTTGTAGTATTTGACAAGAATTCAAATCGCATTGTCCACTAATCGGTGGTAATGACGCCAATAAAGAAAGAACTATTTTTTCTAGCATTATTTTCTATTAACAATAAAACTTTTTCTTCAAAAGTTCATTAGTGGCGTAAAGAACCACGGAAACGATGTGGTGCTGATGGAAAGTGTGGTCCATGTCCACTTCCTCCATAATGTGGTTGAGATGGAACCCGGTGTGTCGGAGGCGCAGGACGTGTACCCCAATATCGATACCCACCTCCATTATATCCACCTCCTCTTATTATTACTTGATAATAAATACCGGGACTAACATAATAATAAGACGCACCATTAATCCACACGACCTCACAAGGTTCTACCTCTGGATATACAACGGCTTCTTCATTCATCATGCATCCAGAAATTCCGAAACAACATCCTGCAATCGTCAACCATTTCAATAATTTCATGGCAAACCCTCCGAGGTCGTGCAAATACTCTACTTCAAGCCACCGATCCTGTTGGCCCTTCGTCTATCAAGGTCTGAACCTTTTCAGCAGCCATCTTCATCTTTAATTTTTCCAAGCGTTCCATAGCCGCTAGTACACCGGCCTGCCATCCTAATCGGTAACCGGCATCGGTCGCTTCTTTCAGATTCTCGTCCATCATACTTTCGATATGTTGGAACATCGAGATACGGCGACGCAAATCATCGCGCAGCTCTCTTATCTCTTTATTTTCAGCGGGGTCGGACTCTTTCTTCTCATCCATAGACCACCTCCAAAAATAAGTATATGGCCGAGATTACAAAAAAACCATAGATGAATTCTTCAGCCTGTTTTTCATCTTGCGCAACAGGACCTGGATACCATCTTTGTGGATTACCCTTAGGAACTGTGACCTGTAGCTCTTCACCACGCTTTCGTCCTCTGTGACGACGTCACGGACTTTCAACCCATTTTCGGTCTTTACGACTTTGAATTCTACATCGATAGGTTCGCTAGAGTCCTTGGAACTTTCCGTTATTCTCATCTTGACGTACGTGGCACCGTTGACAGATTCTTCTCCCACATACTCGTTGTGATATCTCAAAGTCTTCTTCAGGTTGTTTTCGTAGGACTTTCGGAACAGTTCCTTGAAAAGTCGGCTGAATTCCAATTTTTGGGCGGGATTCAGGTTGTCCCATTCATCTCCCAGGGCGTCCTTGACGATGAAATCAAAGTCGATGAGCTCGTCAAGGGCCGCATTTATCTTGCTCTTGCTGTCGAAGTTTTTAATGAGGTCGAATAGTTTATCTTGTTTTACCTCGATAAAATCAGTGGCCTCACCGGCAAACGAGACAGAAGATGACAATAAAATTCCAACAAAAGTCGATATGCCTAAAACTTTAGCAAAAATAGATTTCATGTTCTATAAAAATAATTATATACAAGAAGAATTGTACTTTTCATCAGATTATTAATTCATTTGTGATAAGTTTCTGAATCAACTCTATTTATTATGAGGTCGAATTTTTATGCTCGACACGATTTTCCCGCGGGGTATGCTCGTCAGGTCGACCAAGATCTCACCTGTCATGCCTGACACGGTTTTTATCATTATTGCAGTCTGGCCATCGCCAACGTTAGAATCTCAACACCTCTATAAACTCTTGGCTCCTGACGCTACGACGACGTTCCTGCTCCACAATGAGATCATCCCAGCCTGAATAAGACTTGTATGTTCTTTAACCATGAAACGTGACATCATCAAACGTACAGTGACATGTATCTTTCACCACGATCACACAGCATCGTGACAACCACACCCCTACATTCGTTCTCAGACAGCCATCTTTCCGAAGCGACTAGGTTGGCGCCAGAACTAATCCCAACCAACAAACCAGTTTCTTTGGCAAAACTCTTGGCTCTGTTCACCGCCTCATCGCTCTTCACCACAAGCATACCATCCATGTCATCAGGATTGGCAAGAAAATCTCTGCCATCACCAATCCCTTGAATACCGTGGGGGTTTTCGGCCGGCACAACCATGCAAACACTTGTACGACTATCGGGTCTAACATTCAAATTCGCGTAACGCCTGATACCCTCTATGGTGCCACCGGTGCCAGACCCATGCACAAAAGCCGACCATTCTTCATTTAATCCTCTTACATTCCTCGCAATCTCTGGTGCGGTAACACCAAAGTGACACTCAATATTGTCAGGATTACTGAATTGCATCGGGGACCAAACATTAGGATTAACTGCCATGAATTCATCCCTCATCCGGATAGCGGCATCAAAATCGCTGGGAGGCGTCTCAATGACTTCAGCACCGTACACCCTCATCATCTGTTTCCGCTCTTCAGACATGTTCGAAGGCATGAAGACAACACATCTCAATCCCATGTTAGCCGCCACGGCGCTCAGTGATATCCCAGAGTTGCCACTCGTCGCCTCACACAACACTGTGTCCGGACCGATATTACCAGCCTTGACCGCCTTCTCAACGACATAGGATATCATCCTGTCTTTTACGGACCCCGTCGGACTAAACGTCTCCAGCTTGGCATATAACTTTTCCGACACCTTGATCAGCGGTGTGGATCCACATACACTACCAATGTCGAATCTCACTTGATTTATCCTTTTAAAAGAAACCGATTATAGAAATATTATATGCACGGTAGGCAATATTTACCAATATAAAAATGTCAAATGAAATTGTAGAAACCTGGTCGAAGTCTGAACGCAGGAAAAGATCCAAAAAATGTGCCAACCCCAAGGGCTTCACCATGCGACAATTCTGCAAAAATGTAAAGACACGCAGCTCAAAAGGCGAGAAGAAAAACGAATCAACAATCCACGAAAACATCCTCAAAAGACTGTTGGAGATTTCCGACGTACCACTCCCGGTCTCACAGCTCGATGCATTAGTACAAGCCCTACAAGGTCGCAAATCCCTGCTCATCACCACAAGCAATCGTTGGGAAGGTGAAAAAGAACTACCCAAGTCTTCTCTCTTGGCCCAACAAGTAGCCAAGCTCACAGGGGCAACCCTCATCGACGCCGCGGCGCTCCACATCACCACTTGCGAAGGCAACGTCTCTTCCATCCGGGGCAACGTCTGTGGCGTCCAAGACTCGATGCTGAAAGATAAAGCCAAGAACCCGAGCGGAAATCACCGATGCTGGGCTTCCATCAACGACAAGGACGACGAGCTGTGGAAGATATCGAAACCTCTCCTCGAGGCAGAGGCTGTCGTGTTTTTCGCCTCGGTAAGGTGGGGACAGACCAACTCCGTCTACCAACGGCTCATCGAAAGACTCAACTGGCTAGAAAATCGCTGGTCTACGTTGGAAGAAGATAACGTCATTAAAAATATTCAAGCCGGCATAGTCCTCGTCGGCCACAACTGGAACGGTGGTCAGGTCCTAGACACACAAAAACAAGTTCTACAGTTTTTTGGCTTCAACGTCCCATCCGAACTGTCTTTCAATTGGCAATGGACCAACGACACTTTGGACGAAACGGCAGAGGGCTATGAACAAGAACCTCAGGACTTTGGGACAGATTTCAATCTCCTGCCCATCGAACGCTTGCTAAAAAAGAAACCTTAAACTATTTCTTCTTTGCCTTTGACTTCTTCACAGTAGCCCAACTCTTGGACGGATTCGCAGAATTAACGCGTGCCATCGCCCACTGATGTTGCGACATCCCTTTTCTGGATCCCGATGTAGCCCAAGCAGCCAGTCCCTTCTTGTATTCGGATTCGACAGACCCAGGCGTCAAACCTCGTTTCTTAGCCTTCTTGCGGAGAGTGGCCTTCGTCTTCTTGCTCAAGGCCTCATGTAACTCTTCAACAACCATTTCTTTGATCAAGACAAACAGATCTTCCACATCCGCAGATTCATTCTTTGCAGATTCTGAATCAGATCGAGGCTTGTTCTCGTACCCTGGTTTTGATCTCTCCTCATCCTCCATCCGTTCACGGCGACGATAAGCTCGAGCTACTCTTTCAGGATCTCCGCTTTCTAGATCAGCCTTGGTCTGATCGAGTTGCTTATCTCGCCTGCTTCCTTCAGGAGCATCGTACTGTGAGGGGTGATGAGAAGCTTTCTTGCTTTCGAGAATCTCCTTTATGATCTGTCGTAGTTGTTGAACTCGTATTTCCATGCTAGTTAACTATAATCGGGATTCAAAAGTCTACGCCAATTTCTCCATAGTCCATCGTCAACTCTTCGCCCGGTTCTATGTCCCGCACGGCCACACGGTCCCACAGCGCCGCCGGACCGGACCCCTTCACAACCCTGACATTCGGCCTGGAAGAATGGTTGAAATAGGATCCATCGTCGCCCGCCAAGTACCAGGCCTGTCCATCGGTCGAAGCCAACTTCTTGAATTTCTCCCGCTCATCCAAGGGCAAATCGGCGGGATAATCCAAGGGATATACATGATCGCGCCCGTCTGCCCACCGAAAGATCAGCTCACCGGCGGGGATGAATTCCATCGCATACAACCCGCTACCTTTGTCGGTGCTCGGACGGACCTCGGCAGTCACCCTCAGTTCCTCTCGAATTAATCTTTTTAATTCTTTTAACCGAATCTTCATGACGCTTATTACAAATAATTATATGGCTCGTCTGAACGGCCATTCAGAAGATATTTGAAATAAAAAGACACTTGCTTACACGAGCTTCAAGTGGGCTCGCTTCGGCTTATCATCGTCCTCGTCAACTCGGGACTCCTCCTTACGCCGCTCGATGACGAAATCCATGACGTCGAGGTACACCTTGCGGCGAAAACTCTCGAACA
>Ga0214919_10006153_pt1 | contig 16610 bp, 15 predicted proteins | sample LL1503_MetaG_FD_177994 | JGI IMG/M metagenome (GOLD analysis project Ga0214919, IMG submission 177994) | Freshwater microbial communities from Lake Lanier, Atlanta, Georgia, United States - LL-1503 | ecosystem: Environmental > Aquatic > Freshwater > Lake | place: USA: Georgia | collected... | reverse complement strand
TTTTAATACCTTTAAAATAATTTTATGATGGTGATACATAATATGAAGGTGCTATTGTTTTTGAACCAAAAATAGATTTATATAAATAACCTATATCTGTTCTAGATTATAATTCATTATATCCAACATCTATTATTAGTAGAAATATATCACACGAAACTATTATTTTAGATAAATAATATTTAAATTTAGATAATTCATAATATTATGATGTTGAATATTTAGAAAATGATAAAAACATTAAATGTACATTTATTAAATAAAATAATTAATTAGGTATTATTCCTATGATTTTATAAAATTTATTAAATGAACGTAAAAATGTTCGTAATATTATGAAAAAATTAGATTATAAAAAAGATGTATTTATTTTATCTATCTTAGAAGGTTAATAATTAGCTCTTAAAGTTACTGCTAATTCTTTATATGGATAATTAGGTGCTTCTGTTAGTTAAATTTATTTTAAAGAACTAGCTGCTTGTACTACAGCAGTAGGTAGAAATAGTTTAATAAATGCTAGATAATTAGTAGAAAATAATTTAAATACTATATTACAAGATATTTATACTAATAAAATAAATGAATTAAAAAATATATCATAACAAGATTTTAATTTTATTAAAGAAAAAGCATAAATGTTTGAAAATATTATAATTTAACCATATATTGTTTATGGTGATACTGATTCTATATTTATTAATTTTGATATTAAAGATAAATTAACTTTATAAAAAATATTATCTAAAGAAGCTCTATAATATTCTATATATTTAGCTTAAATATCTGCTATATATATTAATAGCACTTTATTGAGTCCATAAAAAATAGAATATGAAAAAACATTTTATCCTTGGATTATAATTGCTAAAAAAAAATATACTGGATATAAATATACTGATAATATTACTAAATTTGAACATTCTAGTATGGGTATTGTTCTAAAAAGAAGAGATAATGCAAAAATTGTTAAAAAAATTGTTGGATAATTAATTATTGATATTTTAAATGGATTAAATGATAATATTATTATTTAAAATTATAAAATTAATATTTCTAATTTATTTAAAGGTCATTTTAATATATCTGATTTTGTTATTACTAAAACTCTTAAAAGTGATTATAAAGATAGAACTAGATAAGCACATGTTGTATTAGCAGATAGAATGGCTTTAAGAGATAAAGGTAATGCTCCATAAATAAATGATAGAATTCCATTTATTTATATTTATAAAAAATTAGGTAATAAAGAGAAGACTTTATAAGGTGAAAAAGTTGAAAGTCCTGATTTTATTAAATAAAATAAAAATATTAAAATAGATTATTTACTATATTTAACTAATTAAATAAAAAATCCATCTATTGATTTCTTATAATTTTTTTATAGAGATATTATTACTAAATAAATTAAAAATATTGATATTAATTGTGATTCTTATAATAAAGAATATTAAACTAGATTATATGATTATATTAATGATAATATATTTAGATCATATGAAACTTTAATATAAAATGAAAGATAAGGATATAAACAAAATAATATTTTAAATTTTATTTAATAAATGTAAAATAAATAAATTAATAAATAAATAAAATTTAAAATTAATACGATACCAATGACATGTAATAGTTGTAATCAAATATTTTATAATAAAGATATGTTATTAATACATAAAGATATTATACATAACAAGTTAATATAAAAATTATTATATGATTAAATATGATATAAATATTATTTTTTTAAATATTCTAAAATTAAATGATTATTTGTTATTAATTTTATTTTTATTATTATTATACCTATAATTAATAATAAACATCCTATCATATTATCTATCATATAATCTTTATTTTTTATAATATTAAAAAATGTATTTATTAATATTATACTTGATGGAATTAATGGTAATAAATAAAATACATTATCACGATTAAAAAATTCTATATATAATAAACTAATTGTTATTGTTATTATAGTTAATATTATATAAACACACATATCAAATTTATTTAAATTAAATGATATATCCTATTTATTATAATAATATATATAATATGATATTATACTTAATGATATAATATATAATATATTACTAAATAAAAAATTACTATATGTATTTCTATTCTATGTTGTTATCTTTGTTAAATATGGTATTGATGTCATTAATATTATTAATATTAATAATATTATATTTGTATCTAAATTTAATATCAAATTCATTTATATAATTATAAAAATATAATTTTATATTAATAATATATTGTTTGATTATCTGGATATTTTAATTCTATTAATTTATATTCACCTGGATATATATCATCTACATTTATATTTTCTGGTAAATTATATATATCTTTTATTTTTTCTAATTTTATTTTTATACTTGATAAATTTTTATCTGCTGGTGATGCATAAAATTCTGAATTACAACCTCTACATTTTAATCTTCCAAATAATAACATCTAAAAATTATCTGTTTTTCTAGTTAAATTACCTACTAGATGATATGTATCATATGAATCTCTAGTATAATTATTAAATATATTTATTCTATCCTATAATGGATATCTATTTAGTGGAGGATATAATTTATCTTTAAGAACTAAATTATCTCTAATCATATTAAATTTCATTATATTATCAATAGTATTATTATTATTATATTGAATGTCATCATTTAATTTATTTTTATCTTCAATTGATTCTTTATTATTTTTATCTTCAATTGATTCTTTATTAATTTTATATAATTTTTTTAAATATTTTTTATTTTTTTCATTAAAAAATAGTATAAAATAAATCAATAAAATAATAATTAATATTGATATCACTATTAAATGATTATTAGAAATACATATTTTATCCATTATAATTTAAATATATATATATAATATATTTTATATATAATATATAGAATTATCTTATGAATAAAAATATTATATATAAAATTATTTATAAATATAAAAATATTAATAGAAATACTCAATATGATATTTTTATTTTTTTAGGTAATACTGATTCTTCTATTATTAATATTTTGAATATTATTAATAATTATAGTTTTTTTGATGTATTAACTAAATTAAATTCAAATGAACATACTATATTAATTGAATATTATGGTATTAATTGGTATTATAATTTTTTTAATTATCATCATATTAAATATACATTTGATGATATTATAAAAAATAATATGAAATCATTTATTTTAAAAAATTTAGATATTAATATTTATAATAATTATTTTTCTAATTTTAATGATAAAAAAAATATTGATGTTGGATATAATAAAATTATTGATAATAATTTATATCTAAATTATATTAAAAATAAAAATATTAATAATACTGAATTTTTTAATAAAATTTTATTAGGTGGAAATAAAAATGATAATGATAATAATAATGATAATGATAATGAAATAATTAATATAAGTGATATTATAGATATAAATATAAATGAAGAAATTGAATTAATAGATGATAAAAATTTAATAAATGAAATAAATAATATTAAAAAAAAAAATAAAATAAATAATAATTATTATCTGTTAAATAATAAAAAATTTAATAATCATAATGATGAAAAATTAATTAATGTTTATAATAAAACATATATTTATGATTTTTTAATTTATAATGATGATAATATTAAAAATATTAAACGTAAAATAACTAGTGTTATTAAAATTAATGAAAATATTAATTTATTACCTCAATATATATATTTATGGTCTAATTATATTGATATTGATTATAATATTAATAATATAAGATTAGGATATGAATTATTATTAGATAATAAATTAATAAATGAAATAATAGAACCATTAGATATAAATTATTATTTAAATGAAAATATAAAAAATGAAGATATTTATAATATTATAAATAAAATTAATAAAATTAAATATGAAAATAATGAAAATTTTATACTAAATGAATATGGAAATTATATCAATAATAATGAAATTTATATGATTGATATAATTAATGAATTAGGATATAAAAATAATTATAGTAATACAAATATTAAAAAAAATATATTAGATATATATTGTAAATTATATTTTAATCAAATTAATAATGTATCATTAGATGCTATTTTAAATTTTTTAAATAATAATAATAATGATATAATCACAAATAATAATAATATATATAATACTATACAAAATGATGTGTTTTTAGAAAATGAAATTATAAAAAATACTGATAATTATAATAATTTAATATCTAAAACAAAAGAATTTTAGTAGATATTTGAAAATACATATATTACATAGATTGTTTTACATATTAAATTATTTCAAAAAAATAAAGATTTTAATATTATTAATAATTTTATTGAACTATTTAGAATATTTAATTATTTTAATGTTAATGAAGAATATCCATTTATTCAATTTCATACTGAAAATAAAAAAATCCTTTTTAAAATATATGATAAAATTAATGATGTTATAAATAATGATATTTTATATAATTGGTTTGAAAGTGCTCCTTATGATTTAACTATAAAAATTAAATCTAATAAATAGGGATATATAACAATTAATATTATTAAATCAGGTAGATTAGAAATAAAATATTAGTGGTTAGAAAATGATAAAGCTACATATGATGATATAATAGAAATAATTAAAAAAATAAATAAATTAATTAAAAAAATAAATAATGAAGTTAGTAATTATGAATATGTTATTTAGAAATCTTTAAATATTTAGGATGATATATCTATTAATAATTATAATATTGATTTTATTAATAGTATTCAGAAATTTAATATTAATAATATTATTGATCATAATGAATTATCTAATTTTATAGGTTTATTTTATCCTTATTTTCTAATAGAAATAGAACCTAGAAAAAGAGAAGCTATTAGTAAAAAAAATATTAATATTAGTAAATATGGAACCTATATACGATATAAAAGAATTACTAATTTTGATAATGATTATAAATTAGAATATAGAATATTATATTTTTTAAAAAATTATGAAGAAAATGATATTAAACTTGTTAGTGAAATAAGTAAATAGTTTAATATTACTGATAAAATAGCATCTAATAAAATAAATGAAATTAAAAAAAAATATTTAAATTTAAGAAAAAATAAAATTCTTAAATCTTTTGATAAAATACCTAAATTTAAAATTCCAGGTATTAGTATTAGTATTTAGGGAAAAAATATCGATGAATATAAAATTATTATTAAGGGTTCAAGATCATTAAAACAATTATAGAAAATAACAAATATTATAAATACATTAATATTTTTATATTATAAATTTTATATTCAAAAAGATAAAAGTATTAATTTTATTTTTAATTATATTAATGATATCTATAATATTGCTAAAAGAAAAAATAAAGTTGAATATATTTATAATGATAGTTTAAATAATTTAAATAATATTGATAAAAATATTAATAAACTTGATAAAAATAGAATTAAATTTAAACCTATTGAAGGTCAAAATCATTTTAGTAGAATGTGTTAGAATAGTGGTAAAATTAAAAGAAAACCTATCAATTATAGTATCGAAAATATTAATGATTTAGAAAAATTAGGTTATAAATTTAATTCTAATACTGGAAATTATGAACGTTATTATAAAAATGAAATATTAATAGCTCCTAAAATTGGTGAAAATATATATTATGCTTGTAATCCTGAAAATAACAATGATTATAAATATATTGGTTTTTTAACAAAAGGTAAAAATCCATAGGGATTATGTATGCCTTGTTGTTTTAAAAAAAATCAATTGATAACTGACAATAATTTAAAAAAAAATTTTAATCAAAACTGTTTTAATAATAATAATAATAATGATAAAAATATTGATAATAATAATATAATTCATATTAATCATGAAATTATTGGATCTAATATTAAAGAAAAATTATATTTAATTAATGATATACATAAAATTCATGATAATAGATATTATTTATTACCAAAATCATTAGATTAGATTTTTAATATAATTAATAATTTAAAAATTAATATAAAAGATCATTATTTTTAGAATTCAAAATCTGGATATTATATTTGTTTTAATCCAAAAACAAATGAAAATAGTTTTATATCTTCTATAGAATATCTATTTGAAATAAAATTTGATACCATTATTTCAAATATAAAAAAACAATTAAATAATAATTATAATTATTTCTTATATCTAAATAATGGTGATATTAAAAATGATTATAAAAATATTTCTTCTTATATAAAAATTATATCTTCTAATAATATTGAATATTCTATTATTGATGATTTATTATCTTTACCTAATATTATTGATATTAATGGTATTAATATTTATATATTTGATTATGATGAAAATAATGATGATTATATATTATTATGTAAAAATATTGAAAATATTATTGAATATATAAATATTAATAAAAAAAATTATTTTATTATTAAAAAATATAACTAGTATTTTCCAATTATATTTATTAATAATACTAGCACTAAAAATAATATAAATATTAATAAATTTATGTATTTTAATAATAATGATGATAATATAGTTAATAATATATTTAAATATTATAAATTTAATTGTTATTCTAATTTTTTAGATTTAAATTATAATTTTATATCTAAAACTTTATATTATAAATTTAGTTTATTACATAAAAATTATCATATTAAATATCAATTAATTGATATTTCTAATAAAACTAATTTTTTAATAACATATAATAATTATATTATTCCTTGTATTAATTCTGGTATTATTTATAATATTGAAATTATTAATGATATATCTAATTATTATAATACTTTTGAATTTACTATTAATTATTTAAAAAAAATATATGATGATAGTAAAAATAATATTAATTTATTACCTGTTGGTATTAAATATATTAAAAATAAAAAAAATAATAATGTTATTATTACTAAAATTATTATTAATATTAATAATAATTTATTTATTCCTATTAAAAATGAAGTAATTGATATTAATAATTATAAAATTACTATTAATGATATTTTTAATAAATATAATATTAATAATATTCAATTTATTAAAGATGATACAAAAGATATTAATAATATTATTATTAATAATAATACATCATATGATGATAGAACTTATTTTATAAATTATGAAAAATATAAATATGAATCATATATATTATTTAAATTAGAATTAAGTAATTTTTTAAGAAATAATAATGAATTATATAATATTTTTTATAATATATATTTAGATAATATTAATTTAAATAATAATAATTTAGAATATAATATTAAAGAATTTTTATATAATATATCTGATGATAAATTATATGATATATATATTTCTGAATATAAAAAAACATTAGATTTAAATTTAAATATAAATAATAAATTTGTAAATATTGTTGATAAAATACCTGATATAAATAATTATAAAATTGAAAATTATAAATAGTTATGTAATAAAAATAATAATAATTATCATTGTATAAAAGATAATAATATTTATGTATTTATTTTAACTAAAGAATTATTAATTGAATTTATTAATAAAATCACATTTGAAATTATTAATAATGAAATTTTTATTAAAGAATTATTAGGTATTGATAATTATTATATTAAAAACTTTAATAATAAATTAGAATTTAAATATAATAAAAATCAAATTATTATTGATAATTAGAATATTAATTTATCTAATATTTTATCTACTTTATTTAGTAAATCTCTACCTTCTATTGGTAAAAGACATATTAATACAGAATCTAATAATATTAAAGATAAAATATTATCAAATCAAATTTTTAATTATGGAAAATTTTATCATCAAAATATTTATGACTAGTTTTTAATTATTAGAGCTTTTATAAATAGTTTATATTGGATTAATTATGATACACAAAATATAAATATAAAAAATTTAGGTTATTACTCAGATCTATAGAATAATTTAATAAATATTATAATTGGTAATATTATTAAATGGTTATCTAATAAAAATAATATTAAATTATTATATTCTTTTTTGAAATTTAATAATTATGAATATGATATATTATATGATTTAATTATAACCATTAATAATTCAATTAATGATTATTATATTATTATATTATATATTTTACATAATATATATAATATTCCTATCATATTATATAATATTAATAATATTCCTATTGTATTATATAATAATAACGAGTATTATTTTAAAAATATTGAAATTAAAGATATTAATTTATCAAAAAGTATTAATATTAAATTTAATATTAATACTATTACATAGATACCAACTAAAGCTATATGTGTATATTATTTGTAAATAATACATATTATTTGTAAATAATACATATTATTTGTAAATAATACATATTATTTGTAAATAATACAATTTTTATTTATTTAATAAAATTGAAAAATATAATTTTTATTTATTTAATAAATATATAAGAATATAATTTTTTATTAATAATAAAATAAAGAATGATTACAACATTAGATTAAATAAATAATATTATTAATGAATAATATGATAAATAAATAGAATAATAATTATAAGATGATAATTTATAAAAAATTTATCTATAATAATAATCTGTTAAAAATTAAATTAATATATTAACTAATATATTAGATAAATATGTTAATAATGATATATAATAAAATATAATTAATGATTATATATAATATTTAATTTAACCAGGTGTTAAAGCTGTTATACGTGGTCTATAATTTAATAAAATTATTAAAAATTATATTTAAAATAATATATAATTAGATAATGATTATGACATTTAATTTGAAAAAAAATTAGATAATATAAATGAAATACCTGATTGGTATATTATTAATAAAAAAAATAATTAAATTTTAGTTGGAATGAATTAAATAGATATATGGAATGGTGGATAATAATTAAATAGAGGTTTTAAATATATATTTGAATAAAAAACTAGTAATATTAAAATATTATGTGTAATATGTAATTATACATAATTAAAATAAATTAATAATAAAAAATTTAAATTATTTTAAAATGGTTTTATTAATTAAACTTTATGTTATATAAATGGATTAAAAAATATAATATATTCTTATTTTAATATTTAATAAACTAAATAAACTGAATAAACTGAATAAACTGAATAATATTAATAAATAGGATTATAAAGAAATTGTATAGATAAATATTATACTAAAACAAGTATAGTTAAATAATTATTATAATAAATAAATGAATATATAAAATTTAATAATAATGATTTAATTATAGAACCAAGTGCTGGAAATGGTTAATTTATTAATGAATTAAAAAATATTAATATTAAATAATTTTATTATGATATTTAACCAGAACATTAAGATATTATAAAATAAGATTATTTATTATTAGATGTTAAATAATTTAATTAATATAACAATATTCATATAATAGGTAATCCACCATTTGGTAAATAATCATCATTAGCTATATAATTTATAAAAAAATCTTGTTAATATGCTTATTCAATATCATTTATTTTACCTAAAAGTTTTAAAAAATAAAGTATGTAAAAATATTTTAATGTATATTATCATTTAATTTATTAATAAGATTTAGAAAATAATAGTTTTTTAGTTAATAATTAAGATCATAATGTTCCTTGTATATTTTAAATATGGATTAAATAAAATGATTAAAGATAAATATAACAAATTTAATAATAAAATGATTTTATATTTGTTAAAAAAAATTAAGATCCATCATTATCATTAAGGAGAGTTGGAGTATATGCTGGTAAAATAGATAATGATATTAATAAAAATGAATAATCACATTATTTTATTAAAATAATAAATAATGAATGTTTAAAAATATTTGATAATATGATATTTAATCATGATAATACAGTAGGTCCTAAATCAATATCAAAATAAGAATTTTTATAAGAATATAATATATAAAAATTAAAATTATCTAATTGATTATTAATTTATATATAATTATATAATAATATATTAATATATCATTATATATAAATTACTAACTAAACTCATTATTTAATTTATTAACAATTTAAACATTTTACATTATTATTTTATTTCATATATTCATAAAAACATTCAATATCAGTTATATATTTTAAACATAAAAGACATTATACATATTCAATATCTTATATTTTATAACATATAATACATTCTTATTATTCTTATTTATCTAATTTAAATTATCCATTATTTATCATTAATATTTTATGTTATTATAAATATTATTCTAATTATTATTGTAATTATTTATCTTTTATATATTTTAAATAATACAAATGATCTTTATATTAATTTAGTGATTTTTAATATGCTTATATACATATATCATATGTTAAATTTTTAATTAATTATATTGATCCAGCTATATTAGCAATTGCTTCAATACATATTTAAGGAGTTTAATTAATAACATATTAAATAGCATATCCTTATTTTTTAACAGCTTCTAAACATATATCATCTGTTTATTCTAATACAAATTATAAAGTAGAACTATCATTTTTAACAGCTTATAAACAGATTTAATATGTTTATTATTATACAAATATTATAGAACATCCATTTTATTTAACAGCTTCTAAACATAGTTCCTCATTTTATTTTTCAATAAATTATAAATTCCAACCATTTTTTTTAACTAGTTTTAAATTTAATTATTAGTTATTATCTGTTATCATATATTATATATTATATATTATATATTATGATATTATGATATATTTATTATAATATAAATTATTATAATAAATAATTCAATTTTTTTTTAATTATAATGTAAAAAGATATTAAATATAATATATATTTATATAATAATGGATACTAATTTTAATTTTTTAACTAATGGAAAAATATTTCCTATATGGATATTACATCATTTTAAAGAATATAAATTAGATTTAATTAATGATTTAAATTTAGATCCTTGTAAAAAAAAATAGGTTTTAGAAATTGATTTATATAAAAAATTTATAGGTGAATATCTAAATAAAACAAATATGAAAGATATATTAATATATCATGGATTAGGAACTGGTAAAACTGCAACAGCTATAAATATATATAATATATTATATAATAAAGATAATAATATTAATTGTATTATATTAATTAAAAAGAGTTTAAAAAATGATCCATGGTTAAATAGTTTAAATATATGGTTAAATGATAATAAAGAAGAAAAATTTAAAAATATATATTGGATATTTTATGATTCACCAAAAGCAGATATTACATTTTTTGATACTATTAAAAAAATAAATCTAAATCATAAAAATTTATTTATTTTTGATGAAGTTCATAATTTTATTACTAGTGTTTATAATAATATTAATTCTAAAACATCTAAATCTCTATCTATTTATAATTATATTTTAAATGAAAAAAAAAATAACTATAATAATAATTATATTATTTTATTATCTGGAACACCTATTATTAATAATCCTTTTGAATTAGGATTAATATTTAATTTATTACGACCAAATATTTTACCAAATAATGAAAATAAATTTAATGAATTATTCTTAAAAAATGATAATACTATTAATTTAAATAATATTAATCTATTTTAGAGAAGAATATTAGGTCTAGTATCTTATTATAAAGGTGAAATTATAAATACATTTGCTTCTAAAAATGTAATTATTAGAAATATAAATATGAGATTTTATTAGAGTAATATATATAAACATTATCTTAATATAGAAAACTAGATGTTAAAACGTTCAAAAAATAATTCATTATTTAGTATATATACAAGACTAGTATGTAATTTTGTATTTCCTGAATTAAAAACAATAAATCCATATAATAGATTTAAATCGATGAAAGATAAAGATGATAAAAATAATTATGAAGATCAAGATATTGAAGATTTAAATATATATGATGATATTAAAAAATATTTTAATAAAATAAATGATGAAGATATAAATAATAAATATACAATTAATGATGATTTAAAAAATTATATGGAAAATTATCTTAATAATCCTGATTTATTTTTTGAAAACAATAATATTAAAAAATCTAATTTATTAATTGAATTTTTAAGATTATCTTGTAAAATTATTTATTTAATTTTTGATTTATTTAATCAAAATGGTCCTGCTTTGGTATTTAGTAATTTTGTTAATAATGAAGGATTACAAATTATAAAATTATATTTACATTATTTTAATTTTACTTCATTTAATGATATTAATAATAATTCTAAATATAAATATGTTGAATTTAATGGATCAATCTCAGATGATATACGTAAAAATAATTTAATTAATTTTAATGATATTAAAAATATTGATGGTTCTTATATTAAAATTATATTGATATCTCCTGCTGGATCAGAAGGTTTAAATTTAAGTAATGTTAAATCTGTTCATATTCTAGATCCATATTGGAATAATGTAAGAATAGAATAGGTTATAGGAAGAGCAATAAGATATTGTAGTCATAAAGATTTACCATTAGATAAAAGAGTAGTTATTGTATATAAATATTATTCTATAATAGAAGATGTTGAAACAACTGATATTAAAATAAAAAATATAGCAGATAATAAAGAGATTATTAATAACTAGTTTTTAAAATATATACAATAGTCAGCCTTTGATTGTTATCTATTTTATAATCATAATTTTCCAAATGGAAATTTTAATTGTTTTAAATTTAGTAATAATAATTATTTAACAAATAATGTTGGTCCAGCTTATAAATAGGATATTGAATTAGATAAAAAATATAATGATGGATTAAATTATATAAATAATTCAATTAATAAAGTTAAAGTTATTGAAATAAATGCAATAACTATAAATACTGATAATACATATGGTAATATAAATAAATATTGGTATGATCCAAAAAAATATATAATATATGATTATGAAAATAATTACCCAGTAGGTAAAATAGATTTATTAATATTTGAAAATAAAATAATACCAAATAGATATGATATTAATACATATATAATAAAAAATACTTTATATATACCAGATATATAAATAATGGATAAAGTTTTTAAATTTATATATAAAAATAAATTTGATAAAATAATTAATTATATAGAAAAAAATAATTTAGATATTAATTTAAGAGATAAAAATAATAATTATTTAATAGAATATATTATTTATAATAATAATTCTAATATATTAAATTATTTATTAACTAAAAATATAATTATTGATTTTATTAATTCAGAAGGTAGAACTATTTTTTATTATATTATTAAATATAATTATATTAATCTACTTCAAAATATAATTGAATCTAATATATTTGATATATATAATATTACTGATAAATATAATAATATTCCATTACATTATGCCATAATTATGAATAATAAAAAAGCATTTAATTTATTAATAGAAAAATCAGATGTTAATTTTATTGATATAAATGGTAATAATAGTTTATTTATAGCATTAATAAATAAATAGTTTAAATTTATTGAAAAAATATTAGAATATGATATTAATTTAAATATTAGTAATAAAAAAAATGATACTATAATATTTTTATCTATTATTAATAATTATAATAATATTGAACTATTATTTAATAAAGATAATAATATTAATATTAATTCAATTGATAATATTAATTATTCCACTCCTATTATGTATTCTGTTGTTCTTAATAATGATTATATTACATAGTTATTAATTAAATATAATGTAGATTTAAATATACAAGATAATACTGGAAATACTTGTTTTCATTATGCAATCTTTAATAATAATTATACATTTTTTAAAAATATAGATAAATTAAATAATTTTAATTTATTAAATATCAATAATTTCACTTTATTACATATTATATATAATACATATTTATATGATAATAATCGTTTTAATTATCCATTAGATCATTTAATAAAAAATACTAATTTAAATATTAAAGATAAATATGGTAATACAATATTACATTATTTAATATTATCTAATGATTGGATACAATTTAAAGATATATTAATTTATAAAAAAAATAATATTTTTATTTTAAATTAGGAGAGTAAAACAGTATATGATTTAATAAAACAAAATTCTAATTATGATATATTTATTAATATGATAGCTTCTAGTTTTTTATATAGATATAATTTAAATAAGAAAAAATATATAAATTATGATAAATATAATATATAGGATATTATAAAATATATTGAAAATAATAATATATCTAAACCTATTAAAAAAAAACTACAAAAAATTAAATTATTTTATAAAAATACATCATATAAATGTTTATCTTATATAGGTATATCTATTGATATTTTATTTACTTATTTATATTTATATACTATATTTAATAATATTTATATATCAATATCTAATAATTATATAACTAATGAGAATTTAACATCTTTTATAAATAAAAATAAAATTAATATGTTAATTGAATATCAATTTATGAATTTTGAAATATATTTTATTAATAATAATATTATATTTCCTTCTAATTTTGATTCTATTGTTCAAACTTTTTATAATTCTAAAAAAAGGTTTTTTATAATTCCTATTATTATTTAGATTAATTATGATGCACATTCTAATATTTTAATTTATGATACTTTAACTAATGAAATTGAACGTTTTGAACCTTATAGTAAATATGGACCACCTAATTTTAGTTATAATTATAAATAGTTAGATAATTTATTATCTACTTATTTATTAATATATTTTAATAATATAAAATATATTAAACCTGAAGAATATATTCCTAATTTAAATTTTATGAATTATGAAAATATTAATAAAAATATATATAATGATGATCCTAATGGATATTGTTCTATTTGGTGTTTCATTTATATATATTATAGAATAAAATATAATAAAATTAATAGGAAATTTATTATAAATAAAATAATTAATACTATTAAAAAAAATAATATATCATTTAAAAATTTTGTTAGATATTATTCTTATAAAATTACTAATTTTCGTAATACATTTTTTAATAAAATTAATAAAAATATTAATGATTTTTATAATAATGATATTAATATGAATGACTTTATTAAAATTAATGATCTTATTAATAATTTTATCATAAAATATAATAATTAATAATATTATTTATTATTCTGCTACTATTTTTAATACCATTCTCCATTTTACTGTTTTACTATCTACTCCTTTTACATTTATTTTTACCATATTATTTGATACTGTTTTATTTACTTCTGTTCCAACCATTTCTGAATCTAAAATAGTAATATAATTTATTAGTTCTGATACATTTGGTAATGTATCTATTGCACCCTAATTTATTTTTATTAATCCTGCATAACTTCCTGATTTATTATCAGTATTATTATTTGCTATCATTTCAAAATTAATATAATAACAAGTATTTGGTGATGTATTTAATGTATATATATCAGATACACTATTATTACTTGTTGTTAATGTTAATGTTCTTTTACTTGATTTCTTATCTGTATCATAATATAATACTTTTGACTATATTACTACATCATTAGTTGGATTTAATTTTAAATCATTTGATGCTACATTTATAAATGTTGATTCTGATAATTTTCCATTTCCATCATTTACTATTAAACTATTATTTGATCCTGTTTTTATTTTTAATCTATCTATTTCTGCTGTTGTATCAATATCTGTATTTACTAAATTATAACCAATTGTCCAATTTCCATTTGTAACTCTTGCTATTCCTGAACTTGTTGAAGTATTTAATCCTGTTCCTCCTCTACTGTTTGCTAAATATTGTTCTGATGTTAAATGTCCATCAGTTCCATCATTAATGATAACATGATTTAATGTTCCTAATTTAATTTTTGATCTATGTATTTCTGCATTTGGATCTACATCATCATTTATTAATTTAGATACTGACCAAGTTCCATTTTCAACTCTTGAAATACCTGTACTTGAACTAGTATTTAAACCAGTTCCTCCTCTACTATTTGCTAAATAAGCTTCTGAAGTTAAATGTCCATCTGTGCTATTATTAATAATAACATGATTTAATGAACCTAATTTAATTTTTGATCTTTTAATTTCTGCTGTTGCTGAAATATCTGAATCTAAAATACTTCCTAATTCACTATTTGGATCTGAAGATGTTGAACCAATTGACCATACTCCATTTACAACTTTTGGAATTCCTGATAATCCAGTTGCATCTATACCAGTTCCTCCTCTACTTACTGATAAATAAGCTTCTGATGTTAAATGTCCATCTGTTCCATTATTAATGATAACATGATTTAATGTTCCTAATTTAATTTTTGATCTTTCAATTTCTGCTGTATTATGAATATCTGCATTCATAATATTATATCCTACTGTCCATGTTCCATTAGTAATTCTTGCTATTCCTGAACTTGAACTTGTATCTATACCTGTTCCTCCTCTACTATTTGCTAACTATGCTTCTGAAGTTAAATGTCCATCTACACTATTATTAATTATAACATGATTTAATGTTCCTAATTTAATTTTTGATCTATTAATTTCTGCTGTTGGATTAATATCTGAATCAAATATTGAATTTGGATCTGGATAATCTGGATCTATAATATATTGTCCATTTATTACTT
>Ga0214919_10006152_pt1 | contig 16611 bp, 19 predicted proteins | sample LL1503_MetaG_FD_177994 | JGI IMG/M metagenome (GOLD analysis project Ga0214919, IMG submission 177994) | Freshwater microbial communities from Lake Lanier, Atlanta, Georgia, United States - LL-1503 | ecosystem: Environmental > Aquatic > Freshwater > Lake | place: USA: Georgia | collected... | reverse complement strand
GGATTTGATCCAACTCAGCACCAAAATTACAACGCAGCGCTAGACGATGAGTTCGTCGAAGCAGAGCAGGCCTAGGAGATAAGCAGATGCCAAAACCAAGTAAAGGTCCTCGTCTGGGTTCAGGCCCGTCCCACGAGCGCTTACTCCTACGCACACTTGCAGAGCAGCTGTTTGAGCACGGCAAGATCACAACAACCGAGGCAAAGGCTAAGCGCCTGCGTCCATTGGCTGAAAAATTAATTACTTTCGCTAAGAAGGGTGATCTTCCAGCTCGCCGCCAAGTCATGGCTCAGATTTCAAATAAGGGCGTAGTACATACGCTTTTCACTGTAATCGGACCACGCTTTGCTGCCCGTAATGGTGGATACACACGCATTACAAAGATTGGGCCACGTAAGGGTGATAACGCTCCAATGGCTGTAATCGAAGTTTTAACTGAGAAAGATAACTAAGCCTTAAAACCTTAGAAAAGTATTCTTATGTCGGAGCCCACTCTCTACCCGGAGAGTGGGTTTCTTCGTTTGCGGATCGATTTAGCCTACGACGGAACTAATTACTCGGGCTGGGCTAAGCAGCCAGATCAAAGAACAATTCAAGAAGAGATTGAAAAGGCGATTTCAACGGCAACACAAAGCTCAATTGAAACGATCGTTGCTGGGCGTACCGATGCAGGGGTGCATGCAACTGGACAGGTAATTCACGTTGATGTGCCTGAGGCAACTGAAGTTGATGGTTTAGCTTTTAAATTGAACTGCATGCTCGATGAAGATATTAGAATTCTTAAAGTAAGAGTTATGACTACTGAATTTCACGCCAGATTCACAGCAACTGCGCGCAGTTATAGCTACACAATTTTAGATGGCAATCGAGTTCTGCCACCGCTACACCGCCTAGATGTTGCACCCTGGTATCGCACTCTAGATATCGATCTGCTCAACTCTGCCAGCACTCTGTTGCTGGGTAGCCACGACTTTGCCGCTTTCTGTAAGTTTCGCGAAGGCGCGACCACTGTTAGAAATCTCCTACGCTTTAATTGGATCCGCAATGAGGAGGGCTACTTAATCGCCGATATCGCAGCCGATGCATTTTGCTATTCGATGGTGCGCAACTTAGTTGGTGCTGTGGTGTGTGTAGCTGAAGGCCGTAATAATCTCGACTGGATTGCGGCGATGCTAGCTAACAAAGAGCGCGTTCCTGACTCCCTGGTCTTTGAAGCGCGCGGCTTGAGCCTTCGCCACATTGACTACCCCTAATGAGCCTTGATTATGGAGCCAAAAACGCCATTTTGACCCGTGCCCCGCGCACGGGTACCCTTACTCCTCTGCGCTCCTTAAGGGCGCTTGAAGAAATAACTCGAAATAGAAGGTAGGCAAGAGCGTGCGTACATATAGTCCAAAAGCCGGTGACGCAGTCCGAGAGTGGCATGTCATCGATGCACAAGATGTGGTCTTGGGCCGCCTTGCAACACATGCCGCCGTTCTACTTCGCGGAAAGCACAAGCCAACTTTTGCACCACACATGGATATGGGCGATTTCGTCATCATCATTAACGCAGAAAAGATTGCCTTGTCAGGTAATAAGGTGAAGCAGAAGTGGGCACACCACCACTCAGGTTTCCCAGGCGGTTTAACATCAACAGTTTATGGTGAGCTCATTGAGAAGTTCCCAACACGCGCAGTAGAAAAAGCGATTAAGGGAATGATTCCAAAGAACCGTCTTGGCCGCGATATCACCTCGAAACTTAAAGTGTATGCGGGCCCAAATCACCCACATGCAGCACAAGCACCAAAGCCATATGTATTCGAACAAGTTTCACAAATCGTGAAGTAAGGGATGGAAATGTCAGAGAACACAACGATTAACGATCTCGATGAGAATGAAGTTCCGACTTCATACACATCATCAACTCCAGCGGCTGCAACTAACCGCCCTGCAATCAAGGCTCCAGGTGGCGGCACAGGTCGTCGTAAAGAGGCTGTTGCACGTGTTCGTTTAACTCCAGGAACTGGCAAGTGGATCATTAACGGTAAGGCACTTGAGAATTACTTCCCAAACAAAGTTCACCAACAGTCAGTCTCAGAGCCATTTCGCACAGTAGGTGCTGAAAACCAGTACGACGTCTTTGCTCGTATTAATGGTGGCGGAGTATCTGGCCAAGCCGGTGCACTACGCCTTGGTGTTGCACGTTCACTCAATCAAATTGATGAAGAGGCAAACCGTCCAGCACTCAAGAAAGCTGGATTCTTATCACGTGATTCACGTGTTATCGAGCGCAAGAAGTACGGCCTCAAGAAGGCACGTAAGCGCTCTCAATACAGCAAGCGCTAATTCGCATAGAAGTAGAGGAGTTCCAATGGCACTCTTTGGTACCGATGGAATCCGTGGCTTAGCCAACATCGACCTCACCGCTGAAATCGCACTTGATGTCTCGGTTGCCGCTGCACATGTTTTAGTGGAGAGCTCATCTAATAAAGATCATCGTCCAACTGCAATCGTGGGCCAAGATTCGCGAGCATCGGGTGAGTTCTTAGAGGCTGCCGTTGTTGCGGGCCTGACAAGTGCCGGAATCAATGTCTATCGTGTTGGTGTTTTGCCTACTCCTGCGATCGCACATCTTGTTGCAGAATCTAAGGCAGATCTTGGCGTCATGATTAGTGCATCCCATAATCCAATGCCCGACAATGGAATCAAGTTATTTGCCCGTGGTGGTGGCAAGTTAGATGATGCGATTGAAGCGCGCATTGAGGCGCGAATGGGTGAGGATTGGAAGCGTCCCACGGGTCGTGGTGTTGGCCGAGCAATTAATGATGAGAGCGCTACAGAGCGATATTTAAAGCATCTATTAGCATCGCTTGAAACCCCGCTTAAGGGCTTAAAGATAGTTGTCGATTGCGCCAACGGTGCATCATCGGTTGTTGCACCCGAGGCATACCGCAGAGCTGGCGCCGAAGTCATTGCTATCTTTAATAAACCAGATGGCTGGAATATAAATGAGGATTGTGGCTCAACACATCTGCAGCAATTACGTGCAGCAGTTATCAGAGAGAGTGCCGATCTTGGTATTGCCCATGATGGCGATGCCGATAGATGTTTAGCAATTGATGGGGCAGGAAATGAGATCGATGGCGATCATATTCTTGCAATTTTGGCGCGCGGCTTTAAGGTGCGTGGTAAGTTAACGGCAAACACTGTTGTCGCTACCGTTATGAGTAACTTAGGTTTTATACATGCCATGAAGGAATCTGGCATTGATGTTGTCACCACACCAGTTGGCGATCGATATGTATTAGAAAATATGATCGCTAATGATTATTCTCTTGGTGGGGAACAGTCAGGCCATGTGATTATGCGCGATCTGGCCAACACAGGCGATGGAGTTTTAACTGCTTTACAAATCATGCAAGAAGTTGTTCGTTCTGGCAAAACCCTTCAAGAGCTCGCTGCAACTATGGTGCGCTTCCCGCAAGTTTTAATAAATGTTAAAGATGTTAAAAAAGAAAAGCTTCAAGAATCAGCTGCAATCTCAACGGCAGTAAAGGCGGCCGAAGATCGGCTTGGAGATAGTGGGCGAGTATTACTGCGAGCATCTGGTACAGAGGCCCTCGTTAGAGTGATGGTTGAGGCTGCCAGTGATAGCCTTGCCGAAGAAGTTGCTCGACAACTTGCAGATATTGTAAAAAGCGAACTGGGGTAAGAGTCTATGTGCGGAATTGTGGGTTACAGCGGGCCACAATCTGCAGCTACGCCCCTGATTAAAGGTCTACGCCGACTTGAATACCGCGGTTATGACTCAGCAGGTATCGCACTGGGTACTCCCGATAAGTTATTTATAAAGAAAAAGGCTGGCAAACTTTCAAACCTTGAAAACTCTTTAGATGCATCGCTTCCCGTAGTTCACTCTGGAATCGGTCATACACGCTGGGCAACTCATGGCGGACCAACCGATGAGAACGCACATCCGCATGTAGATAACGAGGGCAAGCTCGCAGTTATCCATAATGGGATTATTGAGAACTACTCGGAGCTGCGTAAAGAGCTTGAAACTCGAGGGCATACGTTTTCATCTGAAACAGATACTGAATCAGTTGCACATTTACTCAGCGATCTTCGCAAGGAGCATCACGGAGATTTAGCGGCGGCGATGCGAGAGGCGGTAAAGGCTCTTCGTGGTTCATTCACCCTAGTTGCAATTCACGCCGATGCCCCAGATTTAGTCGTTGGCGTTCGCCGCAACTCTCCACTCGTTGTTGGTCTTGGCATAGGCGAGAACTTTATGGCCTCTGATGTCGCCGCCTTCATCGATTACACCAAGCGCGCTGTAGAGCTTGGTCAGGATGAAGTAGTAACTATTACGCCGACAACTGTTGTTATCACTGATCTAAATGGCATGTTAGTAAAACCTAAAGAGTATCAAATCTCATGGGATGCAACTGCTGCACAAAAGGGTGGCTTCACACACTTTATGCTTAAAGAGATCTTCGAACAACCTAAGGCAGTTGCAGATACTTTAATTGGCCGCTTGAGTGATAACAATCAGATTCTGCTTGATGAACTACATATGAGTGCCGATGAAATTAGATCGTTAAAAAAGATAACTGTTATCGCATGCGGAACCGCTTATCACGCAGGAATGGTTGCAAAGTACGCCATTGAAAAGTGGGCTAAGATTCCAGTAGAGGTTGAAATAGCTAGCGAGTATCGCTATCGCGATCCGATAATCGATTCCAGTACTTTAGTGATTGCCATTTCACAATCGGGTGAAACGATGGATACTTTAATGGCTGTGCGCCATGCAAAGGCGGCAGGTGCTCGCGTATTAGCGATCTGTAATACAAACTCATCGACGATCCCACGTGAATCAGATGCCGTTCTCTATACCCATGCCGGTCCAGAAATAGCCGTGGCATCAACTAAGGCGCTATTGACTCAGATGATTGCCGTTTACTTGATAGGTCTGCATTTAGCTCAAGTAAATGGCTCGCTTAAAGATAGAGAAGTTGTAGAGCTCTACACCGAACTTCTCGCACTTCCAGGCAAAATCGAACAGATTCTTGAAACCGTTGAACCATTACGGGAATTAACCCGCAGTTTTGCCGATAATAATATTGTCTTATTTCTAGGTAGAAATATTGGATATCCCGTCGCACTCGAAGGAGCATTGAAGTTAAAAGAGCTTGCATATATGCACGCAGAAGGTTTTGCAGGTGGTGAGTTAAAGCATGGTCCTATTGCTTTGATTGATAAAGGCACACCAGTGATTGCAATTTTTCCGCCTGGCCACGAACACGCCCTAGATGAAAAGATGCAGAGCAATATTCAAGAGGTAAAGGCACGCGGCGCACGTGTCATCGTTATTGCCCAAGAAGGTGCGCACGTTGAAGGCGCCGAACATATCATTCGAATCCCGGTAGTGCCTGCACTCTTCCAGCCAGTTCTTGCAACGGTTCCTCTGCAAGTCTTTGCATATGAGATGGCGGTAGCACGGGGAAATGATGTAGATCAGCCAAGAAATTTGGCTAAATCTGTCACGGTTGAATAAATGCGCAAAGTCCAGATGTTTCGTGCTCTTCGGTGGTCAACACTCTCATTCCTTAGTTTTCTTTTCGTTACACAGCAGGTTTTGAGCAATGGTCCACTCGTTAACTTCGATAATGATGTTAATCGCACCCATCGCCCACGCTTTGATGGGTTTTCTGGTTTTCTTTTAAGGCGCCTTGATGATTTAGGTTTACGCTGGCTGACAGCCACAGTTTTACTCGTTGCCGCCGCCTACATTGCTTATAAATTTAAAACATGGCGCCCACTTAACTTAGCGGTTCTTTCTCTGCTGGTTCTCAATTTTGTTGTCGGGGTTTTCAAACTCTTCTTAGGTCGCACAAAGCCCCGTGACGGCATCGATTTAATACATGCTGGTGGAATGTCATATCCGAGTGGCCATGCTTCGAATGCAGTTTTATCATGGGGAATTTTGGCCTACTTGATTTATAGATATGCAAAGGTTGATAGGTATCAGGGCCGCCTAGCTAGTGCAGGGGTTGTAACAATTTCATTAACTATTTGTATCGTCTCGCTAATTCGTCACACACATTGGTTTACTGATTTGCTGGGTGGCCTCTTTATCGGTAGCGCATTATTGGTCGCGGTCATCGCCGTAGATCGCTACGTTCCCTCTAAGAGCCAACTGCACTAGACTCAACACCATGATTGATGGAATCGGCATTGATGTCGTCGATATTGAGCGCTTTATATCCTCACTCGAGCGAACACCTGGGTTACTTGAAAAACTCTTTACCCCCGCAGAGCGCACAAAACCAGTTTCATCACTGGCAGCTCGCTTTGCAGCTAAAGAGGCTTTAGCCAAAGCTCTGAGTGCTGGCAAGGGTTTGCCGTGGCACGATGCAGAAGTATTAAATTTGGAGAGTGGAAAACCAGTCTTTCTTTTTCGAGGAGAAATCGCTGATTTAGTTGATGGGGCCGATGTGCACCTCTCTCTTTCTCATGATGCTGGAATTGCATCGGCCATGGTCATAGTGGAGCGTAATTAATGGAGCACCGTGCCGAAGCCAGAATAGATATTGCGGCGATTGCTGCAAATATTTCACACCTAAAAACAGTCAGCGGCGTGGATCTATTGGCTGTTGTAAAAGCCGATGCCTACGGTCATGGATTAATTGAAGTTGGTTTAGCGGCGCAAAAAAGCGGTGCTGACTGGCTAGGCGTCGCCTTACTAGAAGAAGCGATTGCACTGCGCACACATGGGGTTCGTATCCCCATTCTTGCCTGGCTTGTTCCACCAGGATCAGATTTTAGAGCCGCACATAATCACGATATTGATATTGCCGTCTCATCTATCGCCACCTTTAAGGAAATCGCTGCACTCAAGTCGCGTGTACGTATACATATTGAAGTTGATACCGGAATGACACGGGGCGGATTTTTAGATGAGTGGAATGAGTTCTTAACTTTAGATTTTTCACAGGTAGATGTCGTAGGCTTTTTCTCCCACTTTGCCCGCGCCGATGAACCTGATGAAAAGCAGAATGCTGATCAACTTAATCGTTTTACAATGATGGTCGCAGATCTTGCCGCCGTTGGGATCAACCCACCGATAAAGCATCTCTCTAACTCTGCAGCAACCCTTAAAAATCCTAATGCCACATTTAATTTGGTACGCACTGGAATTGCGATGTATGGATTATCACCTGATGTAAAAACTCTTGGTGATAGTAAAAGTTTAGCTTTGAAGCCTGCCATGCAACTTCGGGCAAAGCTGCACCTTGTAAAGAGAGTTCCTGCAGGATCAAAGGTTGGATATGGTGCAACGGCCGTTACATCAGAGCAGACCTATCTTGGAGTTGTTGCAATGGGATATGCCGATGGAATTCCACGGATTGCACAGGGTGCTGGTGTCTTCTTCGATGGCAAACGTGCGCCAATAATCGGTCGAGTTTCAATGGATCAATTTGTAGTCGATCTCGGCGCCTCAACCACAGCCGTAGCAGGGGATTGGACCATCGTCTTTGGTGATGGATCTCAGGGTGAGTACACAGCCGATGACTGGGGCGCAGCATCGTTATCAATTAACTACGAGATAGTTACACGAATTGGGCCTCGGGTGCCTAGAATCTACGCACCTCATGTCTACTAATTCTGCAGCGCTGCAAGTTGAGGGAGTCTCTATCTCCTTTGGCGGGCTTCAGGCTCTCAATGATGTTTATCTTGAAGTTGGAATGAATGAGGTTGTTGGATTAATCGGTCCCAATGGTGCCGGTAAGACAACTTTATTTAATGCACTGTGCGGACTTGTGACTCCAGATTCTGGAAGTTTTTCTCTCGGGGGAAAGAGACAGAAGTTTCCTCGTACCGATAATTTAGTTGACCTTGGCATTGCTCGAACTTTGCAGGGCGTTGGTTTATTTGGAGATTTAACGGTTCTTGAAAACGTAATGATTGGTGCTCAACACTTAGCACAAACAGGTTTGATCTCTGCAGCCTTTGCCCGTAATACAAAAGATGAAAAGCGAATTAGTGAAAGAGCACGCATCGCTCTAGAACGCGTGTATGTCGGTGGCCTTGCAGATCGACGGGCAGATACTCTTTCGTTTCCAGATACAAAGCGTGTTGCAATTGCTCGCGCCCTTGTCAGTGAGCCAACGATTTTAATGCTGGATGAACCTGCAGGTGGATTGGGTCTTCAAGATATTGAGTGGATGAACTCTCTGATTAAGAATTTAAGTGTGGATATGTCAGTGTTACTTGTCGAACACCATATGGATGTTGTTATGTCGGTATGTAGCAAGCTCTATGTTTTAAATTTTGGTGAAGTAATTGCCAGCGGAGATGCTGAAACTGTGCGTCGTGATCCAGCGGTAATGGCAGCGTATTTAGGGACGGAAAACATATGAGTCTTGTAGTCTCACATTTGACGGTCCACCATGGCGCAATCTGCGCAGTTAATGATGTCTCCTTCACGCTCACCCAAGGCGAATTAACCGCTGTTATCGGCGCTAATGGAGCTGGCAAGACCACACTTTTGCGCACATTATCAGGACTCAATAAAGCAACCCAAGGCAGTGCAACGTGGAAAGAGCAGGATCTACTTCATTCAAAACCTGAACACTTGGTTCGAAGTGGAATTTCCCATGTATCTGAAGGTAAAGCTGTTATTCCAGAGTTAACGGTAGCTGAAAACCTCGATCTTGGTGCAATTTGGCGTCGAAATAAAAAAGAGAGGATTCTAACTAGAGATGAGGTCGTATCAATCTTTCCACGACTCGGAGAGAGGCTTGCACAACGTGCCGATACTTTATCCGGGGGAGAGCGACAGATGTTGGCAATTGGCCGCGCGCTTATGTCAAAGCCGCAGCTTTTATTACTAGATGAACCATCACTTGGTTTAGCCCCATTGATCATTGAACAGATCTTTCAAACGATACGTGAGTTAACAACCGCAATGGGTCTTACCGTTGTATTAGTTGAGCAAAATGCAATGGGAGCTTTAAAGATTGCAGATACAGGCATCGTTCTTAATCTAGGTAGTGTTGCAATTTCAGGAAATGCAGCTTCATTAATCGTCGACGCACAGGTCCGTGCGGCCTACTTGGGGTATTAATCATGATTCAATTCATAAATACGACTCTCATCGGCATTACAGCTGGATCAATTTATGCATTAATGGCGATTGCCTTGGTTTTAGTCTGGCGCAGTACGAGAGTCATAAATTTTGCTCAAGCCCGCATGGCACTTCTCTCCACTTATTTTGGCTACGAAGCAATGGTGCGTACGAATTCATTTTGGATCGCACTTCTAGTCGCAATGCTTGGTGGTGGCCTTTTTGCCGCGATCATCGAATTAGTTTTTATGCGCTTTCTTCTAAAACGAAGCGCTTCTGGCCCCATTGCATCGGTTGCACCAATCATTGCCACCCTAGGTTTATATGGTGTTATTCGCGCAGTCACAGCTTCAATTTGGGGCGGACAGGAGCTGCAAATCGTGGCTCCAGTTTCAAATGTTGGATATTCAATAGGTACTGAAACTCTCGTTTTCTCACCATTAAAGCTGCTTATTTTAATCAGCGTAGGAGTACTGGTACTGCTTCTGAGCCTCCTCTTCCAGAAAACTAATATTGGTTTAGCACTTCGCGCCTCAGCATTTTCGCCTGAAATAGCTAGCTTGTCTGGAATAAAAGTCGACCTTGTTCGAACTCTTGGCTGGTCACTAGCTGGGGCTGTAGGTGCGATGGCAGGGATGTTCCAGACCGTCGATGGAACTGGAACTTTTTCACCAGATTCAATTGGTTTCACATTACTTTTTGTCTCAGGTTTTATTGCCGCCGTTATTGGTGGACTTGAAAGTTTAGTTGGCGCCGTTATTGGTGGATTACTTCTAGGTTTAGTAATCTCCTTTGTCTTGATGTATATCAGCAGCTCGCTATTTTTTATAGCACCATTTCTAGTTTTACTTTTAGTTCTCTTCATCCGCCCGCAGGGAATTATTGGAGTTAAGGCGGCCCGACGTGCATAAGTTAAGGAGCATTCATCACTTCGGTCTATTTGTAGTTTTCGGTTTTATTTTATTCTTAGCAAGTAATCGCGTAGATGAACTCCGTGTATACCAAGGCGCATCTGTTGCTGTCTTTGTTATCGCTATTGCATCACTCATTTTGCTCACGGGTTATTCAGGTCAGGTATCAGTTGGCCAAGGAGCTCTCATGGCACTTGGTGCCTATGGCGCAGCCGTTGTACGCAACGAACTGCATGTGCCAATTCTTCTCTCATTTTTTGTTGCAGTTCTTGTCGCTGCAGTTGGTGGCGCACTCTTAGGTGCAGCTGCTGCACGATTATCTGGGCCTTACTTAGCAGGCACAACTTTAGCCCTTGCAATCGGAATTCCACCACTTGCAAATCAATTTTCAATTCTCGGGGGCGAACAAGGACTTGCCTTTGATGTTGGAAATCCACCGGCGCGCTTAGGAGAGGATTTCACGCAATATAAATGGTTCTTCTGGATCGCCGCCCTCGCCGCCCTTATTTCAATGTGGCTATTGAGCAATATTTTGCGCTCCAGATATGGTCGAAACTGGCGTGCGGGGCGAAGCAATGAAGTGGCCGCCCAGCTCTCTGGTATCAATACCGGCCGCAGCAAGATTTTGGCCTTTACCCTCAGCGCTGGCATAGCAGGATTGGCGGGGGCACTCCTTTCCATGACCATCGGCACCGTCTCCCCTAGCGCCTTCACCTACAACCTCTCATTAATGTTGTTAGCTGGAGCGTTTGTGAGTGGCGTAAGCACCCTTTCAGGCGTCATGATTGGGGCAGTGGTACTGGTGGGTATCCCCGAAATCGCCGATGTGGTGGCCAACCGCATCGGCAGCTCAGAGAACATCTCGACAAATCTGCCAGGATTTTTGAATTATGCACTGTTGATTCTGACTGTTCTATTTGTACCTAATGGGCCAGTAGAACAACATCATGCGCGACAGGCACGAAAAGCGGCAATGAAAAAAATAAAATCTCTACCCAAACCCTCGATGGAAGGAAACACATGAAAGCAATGAATCGTCGGAAACTGATATCGGTTTCTGCGGTGCTTGCCGTAGCGAGCTTGGCTGCAACTGCAGTCCCGGCGCAGGCGGCAGAAGTTGGCGTAACGTCATCTGAGATCAAACTCGGAATGACTCTGCCAATGACAGGATCAGCATCCCTTGGTTATAACAAGATCCCAGGAGCGGCAAAAGCCTACTTCGATTATCTGAATGCAAATGGTGGCGTCAATGGTCGCAAGATCACGCTAATCGTTAAAGATGATCGATATGTCCCAACCGAGGCAGTTGCAAAGACCAATGAACTCATCCTTAAAGATAAGGTCATGGCACTACTTGCACCCCTTGGCACAGCAAATGTTAAGGCCGTTGCCTCTTCAGTTAACCCAGCCAAGCGCGGAGTTCCAGTCCTATTTGTTAACACAGGATTTAGTGGCTTTGCCGATGCAAAGAAGTATCCAACACACTATTCCATCTTGCCTTCATACCAAATGGAAGCCAAGATTATGGGAAAGTACATCGCCGAAAACCTTGCAGGTAAGAAGATCGGGCTTCTCTATCAGGATGATGATTTTGGAAGCGATGCGCTCGCAGGCTTTAAGACTGCCGGCACTACCTTTGCAGTCAAAGTTCCTTACGCCTCTGGCTCACAGAGCGCAGCAACTGCAGCGGGCTGGATTACTAAGTTCAAGGCTGCCGAAGTTGATGTAGTCATTCTCTTTGGTGTAACAAGTGCATCCCTTTATATGCTGGCAACTGCAGCTGCACTCAAGTACGCACCACAGTGGATGATTGACTCTGTTGGTGGAGACTCAACAACTCTCAAACTTGCTGGTGTTCCTGCAGGCGTTCTTTACAACGCTATTGGCTTCTCGCCCGTACCAGCAACAACAGATTTAACTGATGAGTACATCAAATTATTCTCAGAAATCTACGCTAAGGCAGTCCCAGGATCGGCCTTTGACCTCAACGTATTACTTGGAATGAACTCAGCCTTCATGACTGCGCAAGCTCTCAAGGCCGCTGGTCCAAATCCAACTCGTAACTCATTGATGGCTGTGCTCAATACAAACGGTGCGTCTCTGTTTAACTCAGCACTCTCACCAGTTGGCTACTCAGGTACAAGCCATGTCGGTCTAACCGGTGAATGGGTGGGTAAATACTCTCCAACAGGAGATCTACTTCCTATTGGTGGCACTTACACCACGTATATAACCGATTCAGGTGCAGGCGCAGTTGTTAAATCAACGTACAAGCGTCCAGCAATGCCAGCGAAGGGATTACCTAACTAATGAAAATCACTTCAGTTAAATCACGCGCAATTGCACTACTTTCAACTACTGCGCTGTTAGCAACTATTGTTGTTGCAGCACCGGCACATGCAGCCGCAACTGGCCCAACATGTGATGGTAAAGCGCCAGTACAAACTTGCACCGGAACCACATCAGATGGTGCCTTATATGAAATGCGGGTTCCGGCTACATACAGCGGAACTGCAATGATTTGGTCCCATGGCTTAGGAACGAACGCTGCTGTACCTGCAGGTCTACTTCCTATTTTCCCAAGTGGTGTCCCAATTGATCCTCGAGCAAATGTTGCCCCAGGAAACTCAGCAGATCTTGCAAACTACATCCTTGCAAAGGGTGTTGCAGTCATGGGATCTGGTTTTTCAGTACAAGCATGGAATCTCGATGAAGCGGTAAAGACAAATGCCGAATTAGTCGGAATTTTTAAGAGCAAGTTTCCAACAACAAAGAAAATTGTTGCTTGGGGCTACTCAATGGGAGGCGGAATAACTCAAGCATTTGCTGAGCAGCATCCCGAACTCATTAGTGCCGCCGCTGTCATTAACCCAGTTGATGGCCCAAATGCAATGCTGAAGCTCCTAGGTGATACTTTGTGGTTATTTAAGACTTTCTTCGATCCAACAATTAAGGCGGGAAATTACACCGCTGGTAAAGCTGGAGATATGGAGATGGTTGCAGATATTGGCAAAGTTCTCACTGTTCTTGCATCACTACAGGCAAGCATGTCGACTGGTGCGTGGCCGGCAACTTCGAGTGCAACAGGTAAAGCCCTTGAAACTGCAGGTGTTCCTTCAAGGTCAGCACTGTTGTTGATTGGCTTACTTACTGGACAGTCAACACAGAGCAAGACTTTTGACAACATAAGCGGGCCAGAAGGTGCGCTTAAGCTTAGTTTCCCGTTGGCCGTTAGTCCAGCACTTGGTGTTTTAGAAAATACCGCTACTGCACTTTCTTATGGTCTTTTCTTAGCACGCGATATTGATCAGAAATTCGGAGGATTAGTCTTTGATAATACAAAGACTGATTATTCTGCAATGCTCTCTGAAAGCGATCGCGTTGTTTACAATGCAGCTCTAAGCGGAAACACTGTTATCAATGCATTACTGGGTGCGTTAAATCCTGCAAATCCTGGCGCTCCGCGTCAGGTTGGAAATCCTGCAGCAATGGCAAAATATGCTGCCCTATACAACATCACAGGAAAGATTAAAGTTCCAACTGTGATGATGATTGGTCTGCACGATCCTGTAGAGCCTGCAGGTATCGTTCAACGTATCCAAGATCTATATGTTGATCAGTATGCTGCAGAAAAAGCAGCTGCACTTAACGCAGCTAAAAAATCACGGGCTTATGTGAAACCTACTAATAAGCTCAATGTGGTCTGGAGTGTCTCACCAGCTAGCTGGACTAAGTTCACTGCCGCCGGCTTGCCGTATGCAGTTGGAGATACTCCAGGTACAGGTCATACAAACTTCACTCCAGCCAATTACTTACTAATGATCGATACAGCGCTCAAAGCTGCCGAGACGGGCAAACTCCCATCGGGTGGAGCTTGGGCTACATCGGTTCGTAAAGCTGGAGGGTTGAAGATCGATGCACTAACTTCATATCCATATATGAAGTACTACAACCAGTAATAAATTCGAGGGAATAAAAGAGAGGGCCTGGGAAACCAGGCCCTCTCTTTCCTTTACGCTTAGCAAATGATTACAGTTGCAACGGCAGGAGAAATGCATCAACTTGGCCTGCAACTATCAGCGCATCTACGCGTAGGCGATCTCATCCTTATTAATGGGCCACTGGGTGCAGGTAAAACTGTTTTAGCTCAAGGTATTGGCAAAGGCCTAGGTATTAATGATGTTACATCGCCAACTTTTGTTATCTCTCGCGTACACAAAGCCCTGCTGCCCATGATTCATGTCGATGCTTATCGCTTACTTGATACCGAAAATCCCAATCTCTATATAGATGATTTAGATCTAGACATTGAAAACTCGGTCACAGTTATTGAATGGGGCGGCGCTGAATCGGCGCGGTTAAGTGAAGATCGTTTGGAAATTCTCATCGATAGAAGTGAAGAGATTAGAAGAGTAGAGATTACCTGTGTTGGTAAGCGCTGGGCGGGATTTTCATTATGAGTATTACTTTAGTAATTGACACGTCTACCTCTCGCACATCTGTCGGCATTGTCCAAGAGGGTGTATTGATATGGAGTGGTTTCAAAGATGGAGCAACGGCGCACGGACCTGCTCTTCCCGCGCTTGTTGAAGAGGCAATCACAGGTCAAAAGATTGATGAGGTCGTTGTTGGTATGGGACCTGGACCTTTTACGGGTTTACGAATTGGTATCGCCTTCGCGTGCAGCTTCGCATTAGCTCGCAACATTTCTGTGCGCGGTGTTTGCTCACTTGATGCAATTGCAGCGCAAGTAAATGAAAGAGATTTTATTGTCACTGTAGATGCGCGGCGCAAAGAGGTTTACTGGGCTCGCTATAGAAATGGAATACGTGTGGGTGAACCTTCAGTCAGTTTCCCATCAGCGGTTACAGGGGCTGCTGTATATCCAGATCTATATCCAGATCTATTAGCGATGGCTGCCCTTAGTGGCAACATCACGGAGCCGATTTATTTGCGTCATCCAGATGCAGTTGCAACAGTGGATAGACCATGATTGCCTATCGCGAAGCTAATGCTTTTGACCTTCCTATTTTTGTCTCACTTGATAGAGAGTTATTTCCGTATTCACCCTGGACCGCTGGCCAGTACAAAGAGGAGTTTTCTAGCCCTACCCGCCACTTTGTTGTGGCCCTTGATGAACAACACAGCATCATTGGGTACGCCGGGGTATTTGCACCAGGTGTAACAGAGGCAGATATTTTGACGGTGGGAGTGGTACCTGAGCATCGCGGAAAAGGCATTGCCACAGCACTTATGGCCTTAATTACCGATTGGGCTAGCGCCCAAGGATCAACGGCAATGATGCTTGAGGTGAAGGCGGATAACGTTGCGGCAATTGGTTTGTATGAATCATTGGGGTATCTAAAGCTCAATGTACGCAAGGATTATTTTGGTGCTGGCCTTGATGCCCAAGTAATGCGATTGGAGCTCTCATGAGCCAGCCAATTGTTTTGGGTATTGAAACATCCTGTGATGAAACCGCCGTTGGAATTGTTCGCGGGCGAACGTTATTGGCCAATGTCATCGCATCGAGCGTCGAAGAGCATGCCCGTTTTGGTGGCGTCGTTCCAGAGATTGCAAGTCGTGCCCATTTAGAAGCGATGCAACCAACGATCACACGTGCGATACAAGATGCCAAGATTTCACTTGCCGATATCGATGCCGTTGCAGTTACTGCAGGACCTGGTTTAGTTGGCGCATTATTAGTTGGAGTAGGAGCGGCAACGGGATTAGCACTTGGCTTAGATAAACCAATCTTTGCGCTCAATCACTTAGCGGCCCACATCAGTGTTGATGTATTAACACACTCTGAAAAATTAGAGCCAACAATCGCTTTACTCGTTAGCGGTGGTCACTCATCTCTTTTGCAAGTAGAAGACATCACAGGATCAATTATTAAACTCGGTGCAACTATGGATGATGCAGCCGGTGAGGCCTTTGATAAAATCGCCCGTGTCATGAAGTTAGGTTTTCCAGGCGGACCTGCAATTGATTCACTTGCTAAAGATGGCAATGCTCAATCAATAGATTTTCCGCGTGGCTTAACAACATCTAATGATTGGCAGGTTCGCCCATTTGATTTCTCATTCTCTGGATTAAAAACGGCAGTTGCCAGATATCTGGAGGCCACCCCAAATTATGCAAAGGCCAACGTTGCAGCATCTTTCCAAGAGGCGATCGTTGATGTCTTACTCCTTAAATCACTGGCAGCCTGTAAAGCAACGGGCATCGAGTCGCTACTAATCGCTGGGGGCGTGGCCGCTAACTCCCGTCTTCGCGCCCTGGCCGAGGAGCGCTGCCAGAAAGCTGGTATTCGCCTACGGATTCCTGCCCCAGGTCTATGCACCGATAACGGGGCGATGGTCGCAGCCCTTGGCGCACTTATGGTCGCAGCCGGGCGCAGCCCCAGCCCTATCGCCGTTGACGCCGATTCTGGCCTGCCAGTGGAGGCTGTGAGCCTGAACTAGCCGATTTGCCGTTGGGAATAGGGGCTAATACCCTTGGCGTTAGCACTCACGGGCCCACACTGCTAACGGGCCTGCACGAGGAAAACAACGCACAAGAGGAGCTATGTACATGGCAATTAAG
>Ga0214919_10006151_pt1 | contig 16612 bp, 19 predicted proteins | sample LL1503_MetaG_FD_177994 | JGI IMG/M metagenome (GOLD analysis project Ga0214919, IMG submission 177994) | Freshwater microbial communities from Lake Lanier, Atlanta, Georgia, United States - LL-1503 | ecosystem: Environmental > Aquatic > Freshwater > Lake | place: USA: Georgia | collected... | reverse complement strand
AGTGGGTCGACGTGCAGCGCGCGAAAGCAATTTGCTCGAAGTGCTCTGGCCAAGAGGCGTGCCTATCCGGTGCTCTCGAGCGCGAAGAGCCCTGGGGAGTCTGGGGAGGCGAACAGCTGGAGATGGGCAGAATCGTGGGCGTCAGACGCCCTCGTGGACGTCCCGCAACCAAGATCCGGCCAGCGCTTGTCATCGAAGAGGTACCAATTCCACGTCACCTCGTAGCCTAAGTACATGAAGTGGAACCGCCGTACCGCACGATTTCTGGTTCCCTTCCTTGTACTACTTGTCAGCGTTGTTGGTGGGTGGGCGCTTAGTCGGCCCTCCAACAACGTTGACGTCAATCTCAATCAACCTGTCACCACGTTGTCGTCCACCATCGGTACTAATGCCAGCAACACGGGCAAGAAATTCTCATTTGTTGAGTTGGTAGATAATGCCACCGGCGAAAAAGGAACAATTACTCCTGCTGGCAAACCGATGGTGGTGAACTTCTGGTTCTCTACATGTGAGCCGTGCAAACGAGAAATGCCGGCACTGTCAGCTTCAAGCGCAAAGTATGCAGCAACAGTTGACTTCATTGGCATCAACCCCAATGACTCACGCGAGGTCGCAACTGCATTTCTGAAGAAGTACAACATCGCCTACCCAACATTCATTGATGACGGAACACAACTTGCCGAAGCCGGCGTTGTCACACTTCCCGCCACGTTCTTTCTTGATAGTTCTGGAACCATCATTGCCCGCAGAGCTGGTGAAATCACATCGGCAGAAATTGATTCGATTCTTACAAATGATTTGAAAGTCTCGCCGTGATTGCAATCGAGGGGAACTTTGCATACAGCTTCATTCTCGGAGTCATGGCGGCAGTGAACCCATGTGGATTTGTTCTGTTACCTACATACCTTGTGTATTACCTCGGTACAGAACTCAATCGTGACGGTGAAAACAAAACCACTACTTTGCGACGTGGCCTCAGCGTAGGTGTCGCAGTGTCATCTGGGTTTATTGGCTTATTTCTTGTAGTCGGAATCATTTCCCGAGCATTTACAACCGTGATCCGCGACAACGCAAAGTACGCAGCACTTGTTATTGGCATTGCCTTGATCGCAATGGGCGTCGCAATGCTGTTTGGTTGGAAACTACCAATCGCTCAGCCTGATGTTTCTGTGCAACGCAAGCGCACAACGTGGAATATGTTTCTGTTTGGCATTGTGTACGCCATCGCATCAATCGGCTGCACGATTGGGCTCTTGATCTCGGTCATCCTCGGCTCTGTCAACAGAAATGGTTTTGTGTCTGGCGTCATCAGCATTGTTTTGTACGGACTCGGCATGGGGCTACTCGTGACCGCACTCACCGTGGCCCTGGCATTCGCTCGCGTTGGTCTTGTCTCCACAATTAAGAAGAGCTTCAAGTGGTTCGACAAGGTATCAGCAGTGTTTGTCGTGCTGACTGGGCTGTACTTGTCCTGGTATTGGCTGGGTGCAATCACTGATCGTGGATCTGATGGCGTCACGTCTCGCGTTGAACGCTGGCAAACACGCGTCGCCCAGTTTTTGCAAGATGCAGGCGTGTACCCATTGCTCATTGTTTTCAGTGTCATCATCGCTGCTGCCGTTATTGTCATCCGTCGTCCTTCACGTCAGAACAAGTAATCATGAACCTGTCTGAATTACTTGAATATGACAACGTCACCGAAGAGAGCATCCTGCGATCAAATTTCGGGTTCATGGCATTTCATGGCGGTGCACTAGAAGAAATGACCGACACCATTGCATCGCGTGCCGCAGAACGTGCTGGTGCCTCGTATTACGGGATTCAATTGCCAGACAAACTTGAGTGGCATATTCCTTCTCACCAAGTAACAGCTGATCAGTCACCTACGCTCGGGTCATTTCTCTCACATGTAAATATCGTCATCACAGTGCATGGTTTTGGCCGTGCCGGATTCTTCACATCGTTGTTATTAGGCGGACGCAACCGCAGGCTTGCTACTCACCTTGGTACATCACTGCGCACACATTTACCTGCGTACACAATCATTGATGACATCGATGACATTCCGGGCAACCTACGCGGTATGCATCAAGACAACCCCGTCAATGTGGTGGAACATGCAGGCGTGCAACTGGAGCTGCCACCGCGAGTACGTGGTTCTAGCCCGTTGTGGTGGGACTGGGAAGGTCCGGGCTTAACGCCGCACACTGAAAGCCTGATTGACGCCCTAGTCGACTGCGCTACAACCTGGCCTGGCTAAGGCGCGAGACGTTCAACACGCCAGACAACGCCATTGCGTGTGTAACGAAAACGATCATGCAACCGACTTGGCCTGCCTTGCCAAAATTCAATTTGGTCAATTGACAAGACATAGCCACCCCAATGTGGCGGACGCGGAATGTCATTGCCTTCGAAGCGTGCGGTGACTTCTTCGATGAGATCATCAAGTTCTTCTCTGTTGCCAATAACTGTTGACTGAGGTGATGCCCATGCGCCAAGTTGTGAAGCGCGCGGCCGTGATGCGAAATACTCGTCGCTCACTGCATCGCTAGCGACTGAAATGTTTCCTTGAATGCGCACTTGTCTGTGTAGGTCTAGCCACGCAAATGTTGCAGCTGCACGTGATTCGCCAGCAATCTGTATTCCTTTTGCGCTCGTGCGATTTGAGAAAAACGTGATTCCGTGCGCATCAATACCACGCGCCAGTAACACGCGGGAGTCGGGCTTTCCCTCTGAATCAATAGTTGATAGCACCATTGCATTGGGTTCAGTAACGCCAACTTCTTCAGCTTGGTGATACCACACGTTTAATTGGGTAATGGGATCGGCATGAAGATCATCAATATCAAGTCCCGCTGTTTCGTATTGAATACGACGATCAGCAATGCCCACGGGATTACGCCTTAGGTGTGATGTGAGTGGCGCCGCGCATGTATGGCAAGAGAACATCGGGGATGCGAACGCTGCCATCTGGTTGGCGATGGTTTTCACAAATGGCTGCCCACACGCGAGGCACAGCTAACGCAGAACCATTCAACGTATTTGCGATTTCAGTACCTTTTTGGCCTGTGCGCTTGAAGCGAATGTCTGCACGACGTGCTTGGTAATCAGAGAACCATGACACACTGCTGACTTCGAGCCATGCATCACAACCAGGGGCATAGACCTCAATGTCGAAACTGCGGTGATGGCTGCCGCCCATGTCGCCTGTGCAAATTTCAATAATGCGATACGGCAATTCCAGAGCGGCCATCAATGCTTCTGCACGACCAACTAATTCAGTCAATAATGCTGGTGCATCTTCAGGACGCGCAATGGCAAGTATCTCTACTTTGTCGAACTCATGTGCACGCAACATGCCGCGCGTGTCACGCCCTGCACTTCCGGCTTCACGGCGATAGCAAGGCGAATACGCCATTAACCGCACAGGCAATTCAGCTTCATCTAAAACTTCACCCGCATGCAACGACGTCAGCGGTACTTCAGCGGTAGGAATTGCCCATAGGTCATCTCGTTCAATGGCATATGCATCGTCTGCAAATTTTGGCAAGTGACCAGTAGCGGTAAGTGTTGCGGTGGTAACAAAACTTGGTGGGCGAATCTCTTCAAACGCATCAGCGTTCTGATCTAACGCAAACTGACACAGTGCGCGTGCAAGAGTTGCTCCAAGACCACGTTGCATGGTGAACATGGCACCAGCAATTTTCGTGGCGCGCTCGTTATCAAGAATTCCAAGGGCTGTTGCAGTTTCCCAATGAGGAACGCGTTGGTGATCACCAAAAGTGGTAGGCAAATTAATTGGGCCTTTTACGATTGGGTTCTCGTGATCGCCGGCGCCATCAGGTGCATCAGGATGAGGCAAGTTCGGAATACGCAACATGATTTGCTGCAGTGCATCTTGCACGGTGTCGAATTCGCTTTGAAGTACGCGTTCACGTTCACCACCGGCGCGGCTGCGCTCCATGAGAGCTTCTGCTTCATCGTTCTTCTTATCGCGACGTAGGGCACCCACCTGCTTTGAGAGGTCATTCACTTCCGCGCGCAGTGTGTCTCGCTCAGCTGTGATTTCGCGAAGGCGAGAATCAAGGGCAACGGCTTCGTCGACCTGCACCAAGAGGTCTGGCTTGCCTCGGCGGGCCAGGGCAGAGCGCACCCCATCAAGGTTCGTGCGCAAAAGTCGTACATCAATCACAGGATTTCAGGCTACCTGTCCCGCCTTTCGTGCTGAGAGGCATTTGTTCGTAATGTAGAGACGTGTCCGTTGTTGTCGAGAATCTCAGTGTTTCCTATGGAGACCTCGTGGCTGTCGACAACGTGTCCTTCGAGGCTCCTGCAGGTGGGGTGACAGTCATCCTCGGGCCAAATGGGGCCGGTAAGACCAGCACCATTGAAGTCTGTGAGGGCTTTCGTACTGCCAAATCTGGCTCGGTGAGGGTGCTTGGGCTTAACCCTGTCTCTGACCACCAAGCGCTAACGGAACGCATGGGAGTCATGCTGCAAGGGGGCGGCGTGTACCCCAGTGCCCGTGTGCGTGATGTGGTGTCTCATTTTTGTGCGCTGCATAACAAGGGCGTGAATGCCACACATTTAGTTGAACGCGTAGGGCTTTCGAATCGCGCAACCGGCACGTGGCGCAGATTGTCAGGCGGCGAACAACAACGACTCTCTCTTGCATTGGCTTTGGCTGCAGACCCTGACGTGATTTTTCTCGATGAACCAACATCAGGCGTTGACATAGATGGCCGTGACATTATTGCCACCATCATTCGCGAATTAGCAGAACGTGGCACCACAGTTGTGCTTGCATCGCATGACATGGCTGAAGCAGAAAAAGTAGCCACTCACGCTGTGTTGTTTACATCAGGCAAAGTCATCGCTAGCGGCGACATCAAATCGCTACTCACCTCTCGTAAACATTTGCGTTTTACTTCTTCAGTAGGTCTTGTACCGGCAGAACTTGCAGTGTCCATCAATAGTCCCGTTATAGCTATTGGTGATGGCGTCTACGAAGTGGCATCAGAACCAACTCCCCAACTGATGACTCGCATTTCACAATGGCTTGCTGATAACTCTCATCCACTACTTGGTGTTGATATGGGAACCGAGACGTTAGAAGATACGTACCGTCGTTTGACTCGAGGTGCGCAATGAGACGGATTCGAATTCAGTTGCGCACAGAACTAATGCTGCTTGCACGTAATGGTGAGCAATTGTTGCTCACACTGATTATTCCCGTGTTGCTGCTTGGCTTCTTTGGGGCCGTTGATGTTTTGCCAAGTGCAGACATGAAACCAATTCAGTTCTTAACTCCAGGCATTCTTGCCATCGCAATCATGTCTTCATCAATGGTGAGTCTCGGCATAGCCACAGGTTTTGAACGTTCGTATTTGGTCTTAAAGCGACTGGGTGCAACACCACTGACTCGTAATGAATTAGTCATTGCCAAAATTCTGTCTGTGTTTGTTGTTGAACTCATTCAAACGGCCATTTTGTTATCACTGGGTCTTGCACTCGGCTGGAACCCAGGTGGTTCCACATGGCCACTTGCGATTGTTGTTGTGCTGTTTGGTACTGCAGCATTTGCGGGCATTGGTCTGATACTTGCCGGTCAATTGCGCGCAGAGATCAACTTGGCTGCCCAGAACGGGCTCTACTTAGTGCTGTTATTACTGGGCGGAATGGTGATCCCCCGTGACTCTCTGCCTGGTTTTCTCAGCAATGCAGTACGAGGCTTGCCATCTACAGCGCTTGCTGACTTGCTGCGTTCAACATTGAACGGCGATCATGCTGGTCTTGTTGTGCCATGTGCAGTATTGGCGGCGTGGGGAATCATCGCACCCGCAATAGCAGCGCGACGCTTCCGCTGGAGCTAAGCGCGATTCACCATCACGGTAATTGCGTTGTGATGAATGTGGGTCTCACGCACTCGTTCCCAGCCAAATGTCTCGTACCAATGAGCAACGTCTCGTGTGTACAAGTACACATCAGAATGACCCAACTCTCTCGCGCGGCGAACTGCCTCTGTCACTAATTGTTTTCCAATTTCAATCCCACGAAATTCTGGGTTCACAAAAACTGCCGCCACCCATGGTCCTGGTTCGCGCGCATCAGGTAATTCATCATCACCCACAACACATGCCACGCCAACTAGTTCATCGTTGCCACCAATGGCAGCGAGGCTTATCGGTAGCGACAACGGGTCAATTTCAGATTCAGAATAGACATCGAGATACCACTGAACATCATCATTCGGGTCTGTCTCTTTCCAATCATCGAATGCCCACTGTGCGCCTGTCCGTGCGAACTCTGAATTCGCTGGCATGTCAACAATGACAATGTCTGGGGTCATTATTCGACCGAAGAAGATGTGTCAGCAGCATATGACTGATCGCCAAAGAAGCCCTTCATAAATCTCTTAAAGAAAATCACAATGATGATGGTCCACAAAAAGGTGGAGCCGCCAAGCTTCATGATGCCACCGGCAAGTTGTTGATCGCTCAAGATTGATAATCCCCATACTCGAACAGGAGTGTTGTAGTGCTTGTACACAGGGCCAGTTGCAAACGTCAGCCAGCCGGCTGGAATTGAAGGCACCAAAGATGTGCAGAAGAGATACGCCATCATTGCGCCGTAACTCATTCGCCATTCCTTGGCAGGCCCACAAATAGGAGTCCACAGCATGAGTGCACTAGTCACCAGAATCACGTGCAGTCCGTAATGCAGTGGGCCCCCAGCAGCACTTCTGTTCACCAGTGCTGGAATATGAGTGATGATCACAACCGTGTTGTAGATAACGGCAGCGATAATTGGGCGCGTTAGAAATCGAATGACCCGATACGCACGGCCCTCACCAACCAGAAGTCGAAATAACCACTCTGGTGTTGCGAGTAGCGCAAGCGGCGGAACGATGTACGCAAGAATTGTGTGCTGCAACATATGCATGGAATACAGATACTCCTCTGCAATGTCATGCAGTGGCCAGTCTGTAGAAATCCACAACAAAAAGACCATCAGCGAAAAGGTGAGCACCTGCTTGCGAGAAATCACTTCTCCGCTTGGAACAACTTTCGGCCCCACAACTCGAATTGCGTAGACAAATGCCGCGATCAAGCCGACGACCAGCACCCAAATTTCTGGGTGCATTTGATACCGCCAGGCATCGATATTGAGTGTTGGTTCGATTCCTGCGATCAGCATTGCCGACCCGCCTCGCTAGTTACGCGATGAAGAACTTGAAGGTGGCGAGAGCCGTGATGTACACGAACAACGCAAGTCCAAGACCAACATAGAAAAGGAAACTAAAAATCTTGCTATCAAACTTGAGATGCATGAAGTACGAGACAACCATGACGAACTTGACCACCATCATGGTGAGCAATGCCGGCATGAACAACGGGCCGAAGTCTACGTAGTACGTAGAAACCTCTAGGGCCGTAATGGCAGCCAAGATGATTGCAATCTTTACATACCCAGCATCGGACATTCCGTGCTCGTGTGCGTCTGCGTGTGTGTCAGTGGCGGTACTCATGATGTGCTCTCAATCAGGATGGGATTAGGTACACCAATGTGAAGATGATGATCCACACGATGTCAACGAAGTGCCAATACAAACCAATGAGCTCTACGACCTCAGCCTTATCGCCTGTGATCTTGCCCTTTTTGATGATGCCCATTAGAGACAACAACATGATGACACCCACAGAAACGTGAACGCCGTGGAAGCCAGTCAGAGCGTAAAAGCTTGAACCAAAGAGGCTGGTGGTGAAGCCAAGTCCTTCACGGTAAAACGTTGTGAACTCGTACACCTGGCCACCAATAAAGGTTGCGCCCAGCAGAGCTGTAATAACTAACCAAAGATTTGTCTTTGCGTCGTCCTTGCGTTGTGCCGATGACACTGCAAGCACCATGGTGAGCGAAGACATCAACAAAACGAAGCTGCTGACTGAGGTGAACGGGATGTCGTAGATCTGTGACGAGTGCGGTCCGTTCTGAACGCGACCGCGATACAGCATGTAAGTAGAAATAAGACCACCAAAGAGCAAGCACTCTGAACCAAGGAACAGCCACATTGCCAACTTGTTGTTAGACAAGCCGGTTGATGAATGATGCCCGTGATCAGTTGCGTGATCGGTGTCGTGAGTTGCGATATCAGCCAAGGGAAGCTATCTCCTTCGTGTGACCGTCATGTGACGGTGAATCAAAATCGATTGGTTCGGGAACTGAGGGTTCGAGAACCCATCCGAATGACGAGAAGAGAACAACCAGTGCGCCCACAACCATGATTGGGGTTCCGTAAATGATTCCCATACCAAGTACTGCAACACCAATGGAAAGCAGCAATGGCCAATACGAAGCTCCGGGCATGTGAATGTCAGCATCTGCGGCGGCTTCTTCTGCGCGGACAAGATCTTCGCCCTTTGCAACTTGGGTCATCACATGAGTGGTTTCGTCTTCAACATACTTACGATGGAAGAACTCATCAAGGTGATGTACCACAGGTATGCGATCAAAGTTGTGCACTTTAGGAGGGCTCGTTGTGAGCCATTCAAGTGTGCGCGCATCCCATGGGTCAAGCGGTGCGCGCTCTGGATTACGAGCGGTCTTGATGACGTTGATGATGAACAACAAAATACCAACTGCAAGAACGAATGATCCGATTGATGACACCATGTTCCAGAAGGCAAAGTTGAAGAGACCTTGACCAGCGCGAGCTTCAGTCCAGATATACATACGGCGAGGCTGACCTTGTAAACCAAGAATATGCATTGGTCCGAACGTGAGGTTCATACCAATCACCATGAACCAGAAGTTCCAGCTACCCAATTTTTCATTGAGCATCTTGCCGAACACTTTTGGCCACCAGTAGTAGAAGCCAGAGAACAAACCAAACACCATTCCGCCAAACAAGACGTAGTGGAAGTGAGCCACGATGTAATACGTATCGGTTTGTTGGGTGTCAGAAGGAGCAACGGCGTGAGTAACACCAGACAAACCACCGATGGTAAAGAGAATCACAAGACCGATAGCAAACTTCATCGAAGCTGAGTACCAAATTTTTCCGCCCCACATAGTGAGCAGCCAGTTGAAGATTTTTACCCCAGTGGGAATAGCGATTGCCATCGTTGCCATTGAGAACACAGCTACAGACACTGGGCCAAGACCAGACGCGAACATATGGTGAGCCCATACGCCGAAACCGACAAGCCCAATTGAAGCTCCGGAGAAGACGACGAATGGATACCCGAAGAGTGGCTTACGTGAGAACGTAGGCAGTACTTCAGAGATAATGCCGAACGCTGGCAAAATCAAGACGTACACCTCCGGATGGCCGAAGATCCAGAATAAGTGTTGCCACAGCAGTGGGTCGGCACCTTGAGACACATCAAAGAATGTGGCGCCATACGAACGCTGGAACATCAACAAGACGAGTGCCACTGTGATCACGGGAAGTGAGAACACCAAGAGGAACTGCACAACCAAGATCATCCATGTGAACACAGGCATCTTCATAAGGGTCATGCCGGGTGCACGCATATTCAGCACGGTGACAATGAGGTTGATGGAACCAATCAGTGAAGCAATACCTGCAATTTGCAAACCAAGAACCCAGAAGTCAACACCATTACTTGGTGAGAACACAGGACCAGAGTTTGGCGCATACATGAACCAACCACCGTCAGCTGCTCCGCCTAAAAACCATGACGCATTCAAAATGAGGCCACCACTGACGAACAACCAGAATGACAATGCGTTCAGACGAGGGAACGCAACGTCTCGAGCACCAATTTGAAGTGGCAAGAAATAGTTTGCAAATGCCGCAGCCATAGGCATAGCGAAGAGGAAAATCATCGTTGTCGCATGCATGGTGAACATTTGGTTGTACTTGTCAGCGCTAAGAATGCGGCCATCTGGAAGTGCCAACTGCAAACGAATGAACAACGCCTCGATGCCGCCGACGATGAAGAACGTAAAGGCAACACAGCCATACATGATTCCGATTTTCTTATGGTCAACAGTAAAGAGCCATTCACGCCAGCCTTTTGTATTGACTGGGCGGCGCACAGCACCGAGTGACTGAGATGATGAAATTGGTAGTTCGTTGGTCGCCATTGGGTTCTCCGATTACTTCAGTGTCAGTAGGTAAGCGACGAGTTTGTCGATGTCTGTTTCAGTAAGACCAAGATTCGGCATACCACGATATTTTCCACCCGATGGTCCCAACTTTGCAGGGTCAGAATACATTGGCTTCATCGCTGGCGCATTGCGCAACCACGCACGAAGATCAGTTGCGTTCAAGCAAGACTCTGATACACCAGCAAGATACTTAGCGCCAATGGCCTCGGGGCTTGCATCCCACACATCACTGCGGCAGGTCTTATTCAACAAGTCAAATTTCGCACCAGCAAAAGTGTTGCGTGTCATGAGATGTGAAAGGTTCGGAGCTGCACCGGAATAAACGTTCTCGTCTGGTGCTGCAAGGGCAGGCGTACCATCAGCCTTCTTCAAGCCGTTGACTTGATGGCAACGAATGCACTGATTCAAGAAAACGCCTTCGCCCTCTTTCGCAAGTGTTCCATCTGCAGGAGACGTGTACGCCTTCTGTTGATTAGCGGCCCACTTGGCAAAATCTTCTTTCGAAAGCGCAATTGCTTCCATACGCATGTTGGCATGAGAGAGTCCGCAGAATTCAGTGCACTGACCAGCAAAAAGACCTGGCTTGTCAGCCTGGAGGCGCAACAAGTTGATGCGGCCAGGGACAGCATCTTTCTTACCATTCAATGCAGGAATCCAGTATGAGTGAATAACGTCGCGACTTGTCTCGCGCAACAACACTTTTGTTCCTACAGGAATGACTAACTGTCCAGAAGTAATGATCGGCTGAGTGATGCCTTGTTCTGCCTGTGCTGGATAGTCATATTCCCACCACCACTGCTGACCAGTGACGTTGATAACCATTTGCGTATCTTCAGTATTTGCAAGTTCAAAGATTCCGCGGAATGTGAAGACACCAACGACGGTGAGAATGAGTGCAGGAATGATCGTGAGAATGATTTCAACGATTGGCTTTCCGTGGCTTTGTGACGGAATTGGCTGACCACGGTCTTTGAACTTCCAGAAGGTGTATGCAGCAAAAGCAAAAACGAGAACACCAACGACACCGGCCATAGGGAAAATAATCCACTGCAAGTGGTTAATGACACTGGCGTTATGACCTCTTGGCTGCCACGTATCTTGCGGTGCGTTTGTAGCGCAACCAGCAAGGAAGACGAGACCAACCAAGGTCGCGATCGAATTGCGAATGCGATGACTTGATGACTTCACGTTGTTCACGATATCCATAGCCTTTTCTGAAGAGTGAGGAGAACTTGAGTGACTCACGGCACGACCAACTTGATTTCACCTGTTGCACCAGGAACTGTGAACGAGTACGGCTCAGCTTCAGTAGCAGGCTTTGGAATCTTAAGAGTCATCACTTGCTCTTGATTTTCACCGGTCAGCTGTGTGCATGTTCCGACTTTTTCCATCACGCCGGTTTCGGCAACTTTGGTCGAACCAAGGTGTACGACGAGGCGGTGTTGTTCTGAATCAAGATTGCGGAACAATACAGAAATTGCATTGGAACGAGGAATAGTAATGGTGTCAACTTTCGTTGGCATACCAATTGCTTCTGCATACACCTTTCCATCTTTAACAAAGATGGTGGCGGTCACTGCAGACCGCAGCGACACTGTGTTGTTTGCAAGATGGTCGTAGTGATCAGATGCTTCTTCTCCACATTCACGATGTGAAGCGTCGTAATGATCTTCAGCAGATGCAACTGCAAGTTCATGGCGTTCACCAGAAAGGGCGGCGAAGGTTCCTGCGCCGGCAAGTACCAGAACTGCGAGAACCGACACAACAACTGTAAGAGTGCCTTTCATAGACGGCTTAGTTGCAATGAGCACACCAACTACAAGAATTGCGGTGGCAACCACGATGAAAATAATGGGGCCAGATTCTTTAGACACAGCGAGCACTACGCGAGAAAAGAAGAATGCGATGACACCAAGACCAACAGCTGCTAGTCCTGGATATTCAATTGCGCTGATTGCACGAGCACGTGCGAACTGATTGAATTTCTGATCAGCTGAAGCACCATCGGCCCAGTTCTGAATAGTCCATTCAACGCCGCCACCAATGAGGACAGCGATACCAAGAATAAATACTGCGGAAACTGTTGCTAAACCTGTGAGTACAAGTGCTGCGCCGAAGGCGAACACAATTGGCCAGAACGAAGGTGAGCCACCAGTTGATGATGCACCTACAGCTTCTTCGCCTTCGTAGACATCGCCGTCACGAGTAAACAATGCCATTGCACCAATTAACGCACCTGAACCTGCAAGACCAAAGAGCGCAATTGCACCGAGGTCTGATGGGTTCACAAGAACCATGTACAAAATTGCAGAGATTAAAGAAAGGCCAGTGAGGCCGAAGAAATATTTTGAACCGGGGGTAATCATCTGGACCTACTTCTGTACGTACACCACGAACCACACCACAGCAAACGCTGCAGTGAGGAAGTACCAATAGAACGCGTGGGCGTTAACCACGTCTTGGTCATTGTCACGACCACCAACAGAACGAAAGAAAGCAACAAGACTAAAAACCATTGCACCAACTACCAGCAGCAACATTGTGCCGGTAATGGAATAGAACATTGTCTGAAATTTGCCATCTGCCAAGCCGATATTCATTTGGCTATAGACCGCAATTTGTGCATTGACAATTGCAAGTCCCATAACAAAAGAAATTGCTAATGCAAGCGAACGGTGCGGTGCATCATGACGTTTTGCTGAGTACACAGCCCACTGTGCCATCAAGGCCCCCACAGGAAAAGTAATCAGCATGACGTTGGCAGCAACTTCAGGAATTGTAATTCCGGCTGGCATCCAGTCTTTGATGACTTTAAGGCCGTCAGAAGAACTACGAGTTGGAGCACCGGCGCGAAACTTCAACCACATCGCGACCATTCCCATGATGATCATGAATGCTGACGCCGAAGCCAACGCTGTAGCTACGACTATTTGTCGACGTGGTGCAGGAGCAGAAGCTGCTGGTAATGCAATTGTCATGCTGGTACCTCTTGTGAAACTGGTGTTCCTTGGCGAATTGCATCAATAAGCAATGCAACAAAACCAATCACAGTGATAATGAATAAACCATGCCCGAGCGTGGAGAGAATGTTCCACAATGCCATTGGGCCTTTGTAGTCAAAACCGACAACTGTGTCTGCAGGTTGTTTTGAAAAGCCTGCGATGTACAACGGGAAAGCTGCCAACACGGTGCCAAGTAATCCGATTAGTGCAAGCCCAATCACTTTTGTGTCATGAATGACGCGGCCCCACAAGGCAGGTGCCCAATGACTAAGAGCGCCCAAGGCACTCAACAAGCCGCCGTACACCAAGTACAGAACGATTCCTTCAGAAAACACTGTGCCTTCAAGTGACGTTGCTTTCACGGTGTAGATCATGTTGCCAGCAACACCGACAAGGATCATGATTGCGCCAAGAAACGCCAACACAAATGCGCCTGTTACTCGTGGTGTACCCATTTTCAAACAAAGCAACGATGTTAGGACAACAACAAGAACACCAAGTAGTGGAACACCATTAAAAATGGAATGCAACAAGATGCTCTTTACTTTGTCGCCGTTAGTGCCAGCCCAATCAATGAGGTGTGCAGATTGTGTTGCAGCACCAAGAACAGCCGTAGAGATAAGAGCAATGCCCGTGAGCACAACTGGGCGCATTGGCTGTTTAATCTTTGCGGTCACTGGTGCAACTTCTGCAAGAACACCAAGCGCCATGACAACGAACACAAAAGTCATCGGTTGCGATAACGACCATCCGAGATAAGTACTGATTCCTTTATTGCCACCAAACAACAATTTGGCGTTGGTGTGATCGACGTACACGTAAACAATGGTGCCGATCATGACGGGCAAGCTCAGCAATGTTGCAATAGAGCCAGTCAAAGCTGACCACGAAAAAGCAGACAGTTGATCAAGGGTCAAACCGGAACTACGAGAGGTAAGAATCGAAGTCGCTATGGACAGGCTTGCCGCAAGAATTCCGACAGCTGCAAGCGCAACACCAAGTAGGTACAAGTCAACTAAATCTGTTGCTCCGCCTCCTGGCCCGCCGTTGCCGATGAGCGAGATATCAACCATGAGCGAGCCAAAGAGCCAGGCCCAAAAACCAAATTGTGCAACGCGTGGGAACGTAATTGTTCGAGATCCGATTTGCAGCGGAACTACGGCAATTGCAATGCCGACAAAGAGTGGCGCGAGAACTGCAAAGACAAGTCCGAATTGGTACAACGAAAACAATTGAGGAGTTGCATCACCATGGAAGATCTGCATATGAGCAGGGCTCACACGTTCAAGACCGAACAGAACCCCAAGTACGGCCACGAGAACAGCACTAAATAGCGATGCCCCAATAAACAGACGACCAATTTTCTTATGATCAGTGCTTGTAATCCATTGGCCGACAGATACAACAAAAGCAGAGCCATTGCCCTGTGCGTGAGTTGCTGCGCCGACGTGGTTGTCGATGATGGTCATTTTCGGATGGTCTCCCAGCTACACACCTTCAGTTCGTGAGAACTGTCGGAGCGAGTGCGCCTAGATGTAACGAAACAACACTACCCACCGCCCTGCCACAGAAGGTAAATCCCCCGATGGTCTGCACTTCGTGCAATTGCGCTTTTTAGCGGACGAAGACGTCGACCGTCAGGGCGATGAAGAGCAGCGAGATATATGAGATCGAAAAAGAAAAAAGCCGCATCGAGGCGCTTGGACTATCAGATTTTCCAAGTGCAATTGTGCCCCATAAGAAAGCCACACCTAACACCAGTGCCGAAATTCCGTATACCCACCCCATATTGGAAACGGGAACAAGGATGAGAGAGCTGATCAAGAGGGCGATGGTGTACCGAATCATCGCGGCGATGACCTTTTCGTGTGACACCACGGACGGCAACATGGGCACGCCGGCCGCTGTGTAATCGTCGTTGTGCTTGATTGCAAGTGCCCAGAAATGGGGTGGGGTCCACAAGAAAATCACGAGAAAGAGCAGCCATGGGGTCCAGCTAAGGGAGTTGGTGACCGCGGCCCACCCCACAAGGACTGGTACGGCCCCTGCGGCCCCGCCAATCACGATGTTTTGCTTACTGGTGCGCTTCAGCCACAACGAATAGATAAAGACGTAGAAAAGGGTGGCAGACAGGGCCAAAATGCCTGAAAGCAGGTTTGTTCCGGCCCATAACACCAAAAAAGCCACGATTTCTAACGAAATGGCGAAAATAAGCCCGTTTCGTGGAGAAATGAGTCCGGTGACCAAGGGACGATTCTTGGTGCGTTCCATCAGGGCATCAATATCGCGGTCGATGTACATATTGATGGCGTTAGCGCCACCAGCAGCCAGCGTGCCGCCCACCATCGTGACCACCATGAGCCACAGGCTTGGCCAGCCATCGTTGGCAACAACCATGGTGGGAATAGTGGTGATGAGAAGCAATTCAATGATGCGGGGCTTCGTAAGAGCGATATACCCGGCCACGACAGTGGTGGGAATACGACCAGATTCATGACCTCTGCGGCGCGTCAGGCGAGACGGGACAAAAGGGCGGACATTGATCGGCACGGTCACCCATCGTATTGGTGGGTAGGCAACAACGCCTATTCACCAGCAGAATGAATCTGTGATTTTCATCGCCCCATCTGGGAGCCAACACACCGAAGTGGCAGAGCCATCTGTTGATATCGCCACAGATGAGGTAGTTGACCTCCAAGTGCCCTGGGTCGTCATTGTTTGGAATGACCCCATCAATCTCATGTCGTATGTGTCGTTCGTGCTGCAAAAACTTTTCGGATACCCCAAAGAAAAAGCTGATGTTCTCATGATGGATGTGCATGAAAAAGGTCGCGCTGTTGTATCGAATGGCCCACGAGAAAAAGCAGAGATTGATGTTTTCCGACTTCATGAACATGGTTTGTGGGCAACCATGCAGCAAGACACATGAGGCGTCGTAAACGCGAAGGTCCGGTCGTCGCGCGCGGGAATGACACATTCGAGATCACATTGTCAGCTGAAGAACAAACCACTTTGCTTGGCTTTGTTGACCAATTAGAAACAATTCTGGAGATGGGGCCAGATGATGCACGGTTGCGCAGATTGTTTCCCACCGCATATCACGACAACCCTGAACACGACGCTGAGTATCAGGCCTACATGCGAGACGAACTCACCCAGTCACGCAGTGCCTCCATTGCTGTTGTGAAAGAAGTACTCACTTCACACGAACTGATGACGTCTGCTCAATTGCATGCATTCATGACAGTGCTCAATAATCTGCGCCTTGTTCTTGGCACCTTGCTTGATGTGGGCGAAGACGATTTCGAGGACGACATCGACGAAAATGACCCAGCTTTTGGCCAGTGGCAGCTCTATGGATACTTGGGCTGGCTCCTTGAATGGACAATCTCTGCCTCTTCAGGTGAGGACAATTGATATCCGGGGCGTATTGTTGACTGGCTCCTGATAGCGTCACATTGCTCTCAACCGGAGTC
>Ga0214919_10006150_pt1 | contig 16616 bp, 16 predicted proteins | sample LL1503_MetaG_FD_177994 | JGI IMG/M metagenome (GOLD analysis project Ga0214919, IMG submission 177994) | Freshwater microbial communities from Lake Lanier, Atlanta, Georgia, United States - LL-1503 | ecosystem: Environmental > Aquatic > Freshwater > Lake | place: USA: Georgia | collected... | reverse complement strand
TTAAAACATTCGTTTTTTATTAAAACATTCGTTTTTTATTAAAACATTCGTTTTTTATTAAAACATTCGTTTTTTATTAAAACATTCGTTTTTTATTAAAACATTCGTTTTTTATTAAAACATTCGTTTTTTATTAAAACATTCGTTTTTTATTAAAACTAATTACACCCAGCTAAAAAAATGTATTAATATCCCATCCTAAATAAAAAAGGGGTATGGGAAATCCCCCTAAAAAAGGTATATTTTGGCTATACCTTTCCTAACGGTATAACAATGGGTGCTGACGTAGTATAGTCGGATAAAAATTCATTAATCTCCTTTATTTGTCTTATGGTCTCATCGGGTAGCAAAAGATTATACCCCGTCAACTGCGACATGGAAGCTTTTATCGTACCTAAGGAATTATGTAGTTTTGTCATAGTATCATGTATTCTGGTGTTTAGTTTTCCTATTGGAGTATAAATAATAGTTAATTCTCTTTGTAGATCTTCCCAAAACCTATTTATTTGTTTAATTATATCTTCTAACTCTTCGTCAATGGAGCTCAGTTTTAGTTGTGCTATAAAATAATGATTAATATAGTTTATCAAACCCTCAGTATTTTCTGATCTTTGTAATTTAGGTGGCAAATTCTCCGCGTGTCTTACAGCAAATTTTCTTATAATTATAGCTTTGTTATCTAGATCTTTTTGATCACCGATCCAATCTACCCTACCTGGATCCGTGATATTAACAACTCTCATACCTCCAGTAATCTTTCTTCTATATCTATGCATTTTCTTAGACATTTTCTTAGACATTTTCTTAGACATTTTCTTATGACTTTTCTTAGACATTTTCTTAGGCCTTTTCTTGTATGTTCTAGCCATTTATTTACTATATATAAACATTATAAAAAAAAATAAATTATAATATTATATAATATATTTTCCTAAATATACCTTTCCTAAAGGTATAGCCAAAATATACCTTTAGGAAAGGTATAAAAGGGGGTAAGGGGGATTAATCCCCTCTAAAATATATATAAATATTATTTAAAATTATCTTAAATAATATTTATAAATAAAATATTTTTCTTATTAAATGAGGAATAATAAATCAAATGATTTAGATATGCATGTTATTAAACGCAATGGCAAAAAAGAGGTTATTTCTTTTGATAAAATCTTAAAACGCATAAAATCTCTCGGAAAAGAATTCAATTTACAAAATATTATTTACGCACAATTAGCGATAAAAGTAATTGATCAATTATATGATAATATTCAAACTACCAAAATAGATGAACTCACTGCGGAGCAATGTGCTGCGATGTCTTCAATACATCCAGATTATACAAAATTAGCGAGTGCGATTGTCATCTCTAATTTACATAAAAATACTAGCGAATGTTATTATTATACAACAAAAAAATTATACGACTATATAGATTGTAACAATAATAGTTTCAGATTGGTTCACGATAATATTATGAAAATAGTAGAAGAAAATAAAGACATCATTAATTCTATGATTGATTATCAACGTGATTATTATTTTGATTTTTTCGGTTTTAAAACATTAGAACGAGCGTATTTGATGCGTTGTAATAAAGTAATTGTTGAACGCCCACAACATATGTTTATGCGTGTTTCTATTACAATTCATGGTTCAAATATGGAAAAAGTGAAAGAAACATATGATTATATGTCTCAAAAATATTTTATTCATGCCACACCAACATTATTTAATGCGGGAACGAGCAGACCACAATTAAGTTCATGTTATTTGATTGCGATGGAAGATGATTCTATTGAAGGCATTTTTAATACCTTAAAAGAATGTGCGCAAATTTCTAAATGGTCAGGTGGTATAGGTTTACACGTCCATAATATTAGATCAAATGGTTCGCACATTAAAGGAACAAATGGAACATCAAATGGTATTATACCAATGTTAGGTGTATTTAATAAAACAGCAAAATATGTAGATCAAGGCGGAAAACGAAATGGAAGTTTTGCGATTTATATTGAGCCACATCATCCTGATATTGAAGATTTTTTGGATTTAAAGAGAAATCAAGGACACGAAGAAAGTAAATGTCGGGACTTATTTTATGCGTTATGGATTAGCGACCTTTTTATGGAAAGAGTAATGGGAAATAAAACATGGTCTCTCTTTTGCCCTGATAAATGTCAAGGGTTGAGCGATTGTTATGGCGATGAATATATAGAATTATATTTAAAATATGAGAACGAAGGAAAATTCAATAAACAAATAAATGCTCGTGATTTATGGATTAAAATATTAGATTCACAAATGGAAACAGGAACACCTTATATTTTGTATAAAGATGCGATAAACAATAAATCAAATCAAAAAAATATCGGGGTCATTAAGAGTTCAAATTTGTGTGTTGCGCCTGAAACATTAATTCTAACAAGTAAAGGACAAGAAAGGATTGAAGATTTAAAAGATAAAGAAGTAGAAATATGGAATGGAAAAGATTTTAGTAAAGTAAAAGTATATCAAACAAGCGAAGCAAGTGAATTAATAGAAGTTCATGTTAGTGATGGTAGTATATTAACTTGTACGAAATACCATAAATTTTATATTCAAAATAAATATCAAAATAAATATCAACATAGTAAATCTAAAGTTAAAGATATTATTAACTCTACACATGTTGAGTTGATTGAAGCTCAAAATCTAACTATTGGAATGAATATTATAAAATGTGATTATCCTGTTATTGATAATAAAGAAAATATATTAATAGATGCGTATAGTAATGGATTTTTTTCTGGAGATGGAATAAGCGATAAGTTTTTTGTTCCAATTAACTATTCTATTAAAAGTAAAATGGAGTGGTTGTCTGGATATTGTGATGCGAATAGTGTAATAAATGGAAAAAATAAATCTTTACAAATAGCATGTATAAACAATGACTTATTAAATAATATAAAGTTAATGTTACAAACTTGTGGTATAAATCCACTTGTTAAATTACCAAAAAATGATTTAAAAAAAGAATATAAAGAATTTTCTTGCAAAAAAATACGGAGATTATTAATTGCATCAAATCAGTTACAACAATTATTACAAGTAGGATTTAATCCTCAACGATTAATTATAGAACATAGTGATTATCAGAGAAGTGCGTTTATACATATAACAAAAATAGTTGATAATAATAGAATAGATAAAACATATTGTTTCAATGAACCATTAAGACATGCTGGAATTTTCAATGGCTTGATAACATCCCAATGTGCAGAGATATGCGAATATTCTGATTCCAAAGAAACTGCTGTATGTAATTTAGCATCACTAGGATTAACCATGTTTGTAAATGAAGATAAAACATTTAATTATGAAAAATTATACGAAGTAACACAAGTCGTAGTAAATAATTTAAATAATGTTATTGATATTAATTATTATCCCACATTAAAAACCTTGCGTTCAAATTTTAAACATCGTCCTATTGGTATCGGAGTTCAAGGATTAGCCGATGTGTTTTTTAAGATGGATTTGCCATTTACGTCCGATCAAGCAAAAGAAGTAAATATCAAAATATTTGAAACGATGTATTATGCTGCTTTAGAAAAAAGTATGTTGATTTCTTTAGATCGTTATGAAAAAATGCGATTTTTGAGAGAACAATATGTTTTCAACAATTGGTCTTTTATTTCTTTAGAAGATGAATGTAGAGAATATCACATTTATAATGTTAGCGATGCTTCATCGTATGCTGTTGAAAATAATGATAAATTAATTAGAGAAGCACTAGAAATAATAAAGCCAATTAAAGCCGAAATTGAAAATTTAGGAAACGATTGTGATACATTTACAGGAGCATATAGTTCTTTCAAAGGTTCCCCAACAAGCAAAGGAATATTACAATTTGATTTATGGAATGTTAAACCTATAGAAGGTCGGTATGATTGGTCTAAATTAAAACAAAATATTATTCACTATGGAATCCGTAATAGTTTATTATGTGCTTCAATGCCGACGGCAAGTACAAGTCAAATTTTAGGTAATAATGAATGTTTTGAACCAATTACTAGTAATATTTATAGTAGGAAAACATTGGCAGGTGATTTTGTATTAGTTAATAAATATTTAGTAGAAGATTTATTAAAATTAGGATTATGGAATGAAGAAATGAAAAATAGTATAATTGCTAATAAAGGTAGTATTAGTCATATTCAAAATTTATCTAATCATTTGAAAGATAAATATAAAATAGTATGGGAAATGTCTATGAAGGAAATTATTAATATGTCTCGTGACAGAGGGGCATTTATTTGTCAATCACAAAGTTTGAATTTATGGATAGAAGACCCCGAGCCTAAAATACTAACAAACATGCATTTCTATAGTTGGAAAGCTGGACTCAAGACAGGAATTTATTATTTACGCAGAAAAGCGAAACATCAAGCACAACAATTTACAATTGAACCAGAAAAGAAAAAGAGAGATTCAAAAGAGGAAGGATGTTTAATGTGTAGTGGATAATTTATTCTAAAGTTTTCATTTTTTATAAATTACTATTTGCCTATCTGTCAAATTATTTATGCCATATATGTATAAATTGTCTTTTTTTATTTGTTTTATCAAACTATTTTTTTTTGTTCCATTTTTCAATACTTTTACGATTTTTTCACCATTTTTATTACGATATGTAACTTTCCAAGGTCTTTTATGAGCAAATAAATGTATTTTTGACATTCTTTTTTTAGAAGTTTTGTTATGTGTCTTTTTATTTTTTCTTGTTTTTGCGGTCATGCTTTATTTTATATTATATAATATTATTATATAATATTGAATATAAAAAATTTCTTACAATACTTAATAATAAATATACAAACTTTGTATAGTTATAATTTTTTCTTTTTTTTTCTTTTTCTTTTTCTTTTTCTTTTTCTTATGCTAATTTTAACAAAAATCTCTAAAAGTATCACTTATTGTTTCATTCACTTCTATAATATCCATATTATAGCAAAATTTAATATAACAACGTATCGTCATTAATACATCTACGAGAGAATTATGTAAATTAGCAGGTAAAGATTCGGTAGGAAATAATTTCAAATATAATTCAGTTAATGATGGTGTTTTAAAATAAGGCAACCCATTTTTATCTATTCTCTCCATTTGACAGAAAGTAGTAGTATTTTTCATAGTGCAAAATTCAGGTTTGGTAATTTTCTGATGCGAAATAAATGATGTGAAATTTTGTTTAACTTTATTTCTAAAACCTTCAACAAATATCATCCGCTTATCAAATGATATATTATGACCCACTACAATATCGCATATATTAAGACATTCATTAAATTCTTTTAATGCGACGACTATATTTATTCCCTTTTCATTCAACATTTCACGAGAGATGTGATGTATATTAAAACTTTCAGGGTCAATAATAGTTGAATCATCTATTTTAATATAATTATCTTTAACTAATACTAAATTAGTTGAGAGATCATATAATATATAACTGATTTGAATAATATGAGGCCATTTATCTTTATCATAAATTGAAGCTCCTTTTTCTGGTAATCCAGTTGTCTCTGTATCAAAAACAAGCACTTTCATGTTTATTATTTATTTAATAATTCTTAAATACTTCTTAAATAATTCTTATATATTTAATAAATAATAAATCAATTTTTTATAACCAAAAATATTTAAGAATTTTTTTTTATAAAATAATTGAATAAAAAAGCAGTTAATCCAATAAATACATCAAATAATAAATACAACCATGAATTTCTATTACCATTTATCGCATTAATAGAAAACAATAAATATAAGATGGCATGAAGTGGTCGTAAATTCTTCCACCAAATTTTTTCACCAAAAGCTCCTTTCCCTGTGTTTCTTATACCTGTTAAATAAATAAACATAAATCCAAATGCTGGCAAAAGTAATAAATATCCCATATATTTTAAATATTTAGTATCAATATTTTTAGCAATTATAGCAAGTGATAATCTTGCTCCCATACATCCGAATAAAAATAAAGCAAAGCGTTTATATTTTTCATTCATTTATATTATATTTATATAAAGAATTGATATAAAGAATTGTATAAAATCAATATAAAAAATTGATATAAATACTTAAATCAAATAATTATAAGTAAAAATAGTTAAAACTAAAAACAATGTTTTCAAATAAAATGCTCTACATTCCTGACTTTGTTCTTCAAATGGACGTCAATACAATTACCAATTATTTTGAAAAGTTTGAAATCGCAAAAGTGAAAAAGATTGAAATATGCGAACATAGTGAAGAAGAATATCACGTTCAAGGTAGATATTTATATTGTTTTGCGATTATTGAAATTGATTATTATTATGATAATATAGGGGCTCAAAATTTCTATTCAAAAATTGAAAATAACAATTGTAAGATAGTTTATAATGATCCATATTATTGGGATTTAGAATTTAGCCCTTATCATAATGTAACAAAAAATGAAAATTTAATTGAAAATCTGAATGAACATTTGAACGAACGGCTAAATGAGTATTTATATAATTCATTTGATAATGATGAAAATATTGATGAAAATACTATAGAAAATACTGAAGAAAATACTATAGAAAATACTGAAGAAGAAGATAATTTTGTAGGTTACGATTTTAGCTGTTATAATAAATTTGATAATGATTTAAAGAAGAAGTTAAATGAAAGAAAACGTAAATTTGAGGAAGATTTAAATACATTGAAAAAAACAATTGACAATATTAAGGAAAAACACGAAAAGTTACAAACATTGATAATCCATAAAAATAATTGGATAAATAGTGTATATAAGTAGTTTAAATACGCAGTTAAAACTTATACATTTTGATAATAATCATCATCATTAATAGTTGCTTCTTTACAACAGCCAAATGTAGTGCGATGCCATTTACTAATTCCATATTTTTTTATGCCTTCCATATGTTTAGCAGTGCCATAACCTTTATTAGTCAATAGTCCATAACAAATATCTAATTTAGGAAAAGCATTACACATTTCTTTTATATATTTATCCCTTTCAACCTTAGCTATAATTGATGCCGCAGCAATAGAGCAATATTTATTATCACCACCCTCAATTAATACGTGATTCACTTGTTTTATAATATTAGATGATTCACATAAATAAGTATATGATTTAAAATCATTACCATCTACTAATAAATAAAATAACTCATTTATTAACGGTTCATTTTGTTGAACGATTTTTTCAATAGCCTTATGCATCGCCCCAAAAGTCGCATTCCTAATATTTATAGAATCAATCACTTTTTCATCTTCGTAACCTATCTCCCAGAATAACGCATTAGCTTTTATATAATCAGCTACTTCATTTATTTTTTTTTCAGAAGTAAATTTTTTACTATCTTTTAATAATTCGTATTTGAATTCTTCATTAATAGGTAAAATAACAGCCGCACTATAAACTCGCCCAAACATAGGTCCTCGCCCAACCTCGTCTATACCTATTTCCATTAAACTGCTATTATTGTTATATTTTTTTATAAGACATATTTTAGAATTATTAGATTTAGACATTTAAATTATATAGAAAAATTTTTATTATATATTTAATATAATAAAATATGAATTTCAATTTTAATAAAAATAATTTACTAATAATAATGTTATTAATATTTGTGATAGTATCATGTATAGTTTATATAAATATGCAAAATATAAAAGAATCATTTATTAATTTAGCTGAAGATTATGGAAAATATTTTACATCTACTGGAGATCGTGATTTAAGCTATAATTATTATAAATTAAATAATTTGAACTTTAAATACAAATCATTGGGTAGTTTATCAATATCTGCAGAATATAGTGTAGATCCGGGTGCTTATGCCCCAAATATTGGCGATAAAGACCTTTCTAAAACACGAAAAGCATTATTAGGTTATTGGTATAATAATACAGATGTATCTTTGATAAGAATAAATGCATCCCATACAATATTTTTAGATTTATCTACTATTTCTATTGATTCATCCAATATAGGAACAATAAATATGTTATTTATGGAAAATTCAGGAAATTTTTATGATTTATCTGGAATTAAATTAAGCAAATTAACTATGAAAATTAATAATAGCACTATCATACAAGACGGTTCACTTGTTCCAAAATTAATAGTACCAGCAACAGCATTAGAAACAGCAGCGGCAGCTGCTAAAGAAGCCACTAAAGTAACAGCAACAGGCGGAAGTGTAGGCGACATTACTATTTCAGCATTATTAGGAGGGGTTTATGGTAAAAGCGATAAGAAATTGGATAGTGAATTAAACGCCTATTTGTTAAGTCAAGGTGTTTATGGAAACGCATATGTTCCACCCATGTATAATAATTTTGAGTCAGCAATGAATTTACCATCTAATCCATTAGTAAATCCTATAAATTCAATGAATCCTCTAGAGTATTCTCAATCTTTGTTTGGACCAAATGTAACACCTATGATGGCGAAAAATGCTTATTCAAATCAACAAAATAATACAGCAGTTGATAAAAAAGATGTATCAAGTAATAGTAATACAAGTAATAGTAATACAAGTAATAGTAATACAAGTAATAGTAATAATGGTAATTTATTATCACAAAATTCAGGAAATAATAATTCAAATAATAATACAAATAATAATACAAATAATAATACAAATTTGAAAGGTTCTCAAAATTGTCCTGCGTGTCCTGCACCTCAACGATGCCCCGAAGCAAATTTTGATTGTAAAAAAATACCGAATTACGAACAAGGCATAGATAATGTATTTTTACCACGACCTGTATTGACCGATTTTAGCACATTTGGTATGTAACCAATACATTTTCTTAAATATTATTATCCTTAAATATTTGCTTAAATATTATTATCCTTAAATATTTGCTTAAATATTATTATCCTTAAATATTTGCTTAAATATTATTATGCTAAATATTCATAATAATATTTGTAATATACTATTTTTCTCAAATAATATGAAACTATAAATTTTAAAGTTTTATCATACTATTTTCATATTAGTATTATTTGCATTTTTATCAATTATTAAGGAAATACGGGTAATTCGCCTCCTCAACCACCTCGCTGTTTTCGCTGTTTGCGTTGTTTGCGATGTTTTTTTGTTCTAGTTAATTTTCCTACTAAATTTAATAACATTTTTTTTGTAACTTTAAGCATATTTCTTTTGACATGTCTTTTATGTCTTTTCAAACGTGTGTTTGCCATTTTATAATATATATAAATATTTTATTTATGTTTCAAACATTTTTTATCAATATTAAATGTTTTACATTTAGTTTCTTGTGGAACAATATTTATTATACATTTAGATTTTTTACCATATAACGGTGTAGTGCATCCTTTTTCTTTCTCATTTTTTTTAGTATAATTAAATAATTTCGTTTTTTCAATCGTGCATCTTGACCTAAAATGTTCATAATTATCACGCACAGAACAATATGTTAATCCCGATTTTTTCCCTAACATTTTATTAATAAGTTCATGTAAATTAAAAATATAACGCGAAAAATTGTTGCGATTTTCAAATATTATATCTGTTAATGGGTATTTTTTAAAATTATTTTTTAAATTTATGCGACAATATTTACATGGTAAAGTGTATTGAAAGTTTTGTAATAATTGTTTATATTTGTTTTTTTGTAATTTAGTAGGATTATTTGGATAATTAAAACTCATTACATGTAAATAATGCCATAAACTAGGACCCCATACATTTGTCAACATACCATCTCCACTGTTATAATCATTTTTATTATACACTGGTTTTTTTAAGGTTGATTTTTTATATTTATTTATTGTTTTTTTTCTTTTTTTATAAGTTTGTTTCATAGTATAAGATAAATTAATATAATAATTATTAGAAATATTATGTTTCTTATACAATATTTATTTAAATATAATATGTTTCTTATCCAATATTTATTTATTAAATATATATAAATAAATATGCTAGGAAAAATATATAATACACATTTAGAAGATTATAAAAATAAATTCAGCGGAATTTTAAAAGATAAAACAACAATTATATTTGTCATGTTGCTAATTATTATATTTATAATTATTCTCTTTTTTGTGTATAATAATTTCATTAAAAATTTTATAAATGATAAACACTCTTTAAATAGAGAATTCGTAAAACAAAATATAAGCAACAATGATGTATTAATATTATTTTTTTATACCAAATGGTGTCCTTATTGTAAACAATCAATGCCCGAAATTAACAAATTTGAAGATTATATTAATGGATTAACAGATCAAACTATTACAATAACAAAAATAGATTGTGATGAAAAACCTACTATTGCTGATAAATATAAAATAGAAGGTTATCCTACTATAAAACTAATATATAAAGGAACTACATATAATTATGATGCTAAACCAAGTAAAGATAATTTAATTCAATTTTTGGAAAGTTCAACCGCTAATTAACAATACTATCTATAATTTTTTTAGTATCTTTTGTATCGTTTTGATCTACAAGTTCATTAGTATCATTTGTATCTTTTGTATCGTTTTGATCTACAAGTTCATTTGTATCATTTTTAGCATCTTCTATTTTTTTATTAGTAATAAATTGTTCGGCCTGTGTTTCTCCTAATTTTACTAAGTAATCTCTTTCAGATTCAGTTTTGAATACATGAATCCAATATTTAATATCTATACCTTGTTGTGTTAATGAAACATTAATAGAATTTTCAATAGTGATAATATTCTCGTTTTCTATTATTGCGATTTTATTAAATAATGTTTTAATTATATAGATTATGTATTCAAAAAAATTAGATTCATTATTGATTACATTCGGGTCTATCAAATTATAATTATTTTCTTTATAAAAGTTATTTGATAAATCTATAGGTTCTCTTTTATCACTAGTAAAACATAATATTTCTTGGTGGCAACATTTTTTATCTGTTATACATTCATTAATAGGACAATTAATAAATATTCCGCCATCTAAATAATAACAATTGTCTATATATAAAGGGATAAATAATACAGGAACAGTAAAAGATACGTAAATAGCTTCTAAAAGCTCTAAATTTGGATTATTAATATAATTCAATTTTACTTTCTTAAAAATGTTTAAATTACATGTAAAAATATTTAATTCTATTTTTGTTAAATTATAAAATTCCAATAATGTTATATTTATTGGAATATTTTTAGCAAGAAATAACGGAGTATAAGCCTTAATAACAACATTTTTATTTATTATACCTTTATTATAGAATAAATTTATATAATCGCTGTAAGAAAATGTAAATAATTTTTCCCACGGTCTTTTAATTAAAAAATCATCTATCCAAGACCATTCCAAATTTAATATATATATAAAGGCGATAAAGCTACCTATAGATGTAGCATAAATAGATTCTATATTTTTATACTCAATAATTTTTCTATTACTTAAATATTTAAGAGCTCCATATTCAACTAACCCGATTGGACCGCCTCCAGATAATACTAAATGTTTTATTGTTTTCATTAAATTAGTAAAATTAGATTTAAATTTTTATATTTTAATATTCTTATAATTTAAAAATATTAAAATATGAAAAAATATGAAAAAATATGAAAAAATAGATTTAAATTTTTATATTTTAATATTCTTATAATTTAAAAATATTAAAATATGGCTAATGATTTTTTTTATAATTTTTCAAACAAAATAGACGAAGACGAGTCATTGAAACTTAATATGGACGAATTATATACAAAAAAACAAGAGCAAGATTTAAATGTTATGAATAATTATAATAAAATTTTGTCAAGAATACATAATAAAATTAAATATATTTCAAAAAATATGAGGAATGATAATTGCTGTTGGTATTTAATGCCGGAAATGGTAATCGGAGTGCCTAAATATGATTATAGAGATTGTACGGCATTTGTAATAGAAAAATTACGTATTAATGGATTTATAGTGCGATACACGCATCCAAATTTGTTATTTATAAGCTGGAAACACTGGGTTCCTAGTTATGTGCGTAATGAAATAAAAAAGAAAACAGGAACTATTGTAGATGAATATGGTAATATAGTGAATGATATACTTACAAATAGTAATACAAATAGTAATACAAATAGTAATACTAATAATAATACAACTACTAATACAAATACCGATAATATATTATTTGCTAATAGTAAGCAAATAAAAAATATTAATACTAAAGATTATAAGGATATTAAATCATACAAACCTTCTGGGAATTTAATATATAATAATAGTTTATTAGAAAAATTACGAATTGATTAAAGTTTTCTAATTTAAATTTTTTTCATTTAAATTTTTCTCATTTTAATTTTTTTCATTTTTCGGTATGTTTTTTTGTTTTTTCTCTTTCTTTTATTATACTTTTTTCTAGTTTTTCCACCAACCAATTCTTCTTTTACGGGAACTTGTATTGGTCCTTGTATTGGTGCTTGTATTTCTTCTTTTACAACTTCTTGTATTGGTGATTGTTCTACTATTGGTGATTGTTCTACTATTGGTGCTTGTAGTTCAATTTCTTCAATTTCATCATATATAATTGTCAAAATGTTATTCAATGATTTAAAAACAGCACTATGTAAATCTAATATTATTTCTTTTGTTTGTTCGGTTAGTTCTACTATTAATTTGTATGTTAAATTAGGATTTAATTTTTCAATAGTATTGTTTTTATCAAATATTATTATTTTTTGAATAATTTTATCATAGAACGATCTTCTTATTTTAAAATAATTACTGATCATGATTTTTAAATGTTTTTTAATTTCATTAAAAATTTTAAAATTTTTAAAATTTAATGTTAAAGTTTTATTACAATAATCTAAAAGAAAGTCTTTACTAGTTGTATCAAATATTTTTTTTAGTTTTTTTTCTTTGTTCTCTATAGTTTTTATATAATTAGCACTATATTGTTCATCTATTTTATCTAAATAAGCAGATGAGTCATGATCATCTGTAGTTTTAATTTTTATAAATTTAAAATTATCATTATTAAATATGATAGAATTTTTTATAATATAATGTGCTTTAGAAATTTCTTCCTTGCAAATATATTGTATAAATTCTGGTAAATTTTTGGATAAATTTTCATCTGTAATAGCAGATAAAGTATTATTCAAAAATTCTTCATTAAAATTATTAACAGTTAAATCTGTGATATTTTTAAATAAAATAACAAATGTTGAATAAAATACATTTTTTGATGTTTCAATTTTTTTACCAGTTCTTCTCATATTATTTTCTAGATCTAAACCAGTATTTGCATCTAAACCAGTATTTGCATTTAAATTTGCATTCAAATCTGCTGGTTGAATTGTATCTTTCTTAAAAATATTTCCAAATATGTTTCCAAAGAATCCGTCACCTCCATTTTGTTTTGCGTCTAGTTGTATAGGTTGTATTTGTTCTGGTATTGCTTCTGGTTGTATTGCTGGTTGTATTGCTGGTATTGCTTCTATTGCTTCTATTGGTTCTACTATATTTTCTTGTTTTTCGTCTATTGTTTCTGGTATTGTATTTGCTATTGCTGGTTTTTCTTCTATTGCTGGTTTTTCTTCTATTGCTGGTTTTTCTTCTATTGCTTGAATTTCTTCTTTAGGTTTTTCTATTAACGAGTCATAAATATTAAATGTTTGATGAATACTTTTAATAATAATATAAATTTTAATAAAACTCAGTGAAATAATTTTACATAAGATTCTTTTTTTATTTAATGTTCTAGTATCATTAGAAGATTTAGCTAAATTTTTTGTTTTTAGTATTTCTCTCAAATCTTGTAAATCAAAAAAATATAAAATTTTATTTTTATAATTAATTTTAGAATTTTCTTTTCCTTCACTATAAATATCAATATCGAACGGAATTTTTATTTTATTTATATAATTTTCAAAAATATTTGTAGTTAATATGTATAAATTTTCACATTCATCGCAATAATTTGTATAATTACCATCATTTTTATAATTCTCAAAATCTGATACAAAATTTTTAAATAAATTAGAATGGTTTAAATAGTAAGCAAATTTTTTATTTACAAATTCATTTAGTTCATCATCGGTCTTTTTTGAATTTTTAAAAAAATTAGTAATAAAATTATCTGTTAAAAAATTCATAATAATATTATAATATAATAATATTATTATATTAATTACTAAATATAATAATAAATATAATAATAAATATAATACATATAATAAATATAATAATATATTAAATAATTGATTTAAATAAGTTAAAAACAAAAGTATCATATATCAAATAAAATCAAATAAACTAAAATGCAAGATTTATTACAATATGATAATGAGAGCAACGAACATAAAGTAGAAAAAAATTTAAAACAAGAAACTAGGAAAAATAAATTAAAAGAAAAAAAAAATAAAGATTTGTGGAATATATTTGATGAAGAATTTAAAGTAACCCAAAAATTAGAGTGTGTGTATATTAAAGAAGAAGAATTATCTATAAATGATAATTTATGTATCAATTGTAAAGAATCTTTCTATATCGGTGAAGATGGATTTTTAACATGCTCTAATACTAATTGTGGTCTTATTTACAAAGATAATTTAGACCAATCCGCCGAATGGAGATTCTATGGTGCGGACGATAATAATCATTCAGATCCAACACGATGTGGCATGCCAATCAATCCTTTGTTAAAAGAATCTTCTTATAGCTGTAAAGTATTATGTCCTGGAAAATCAAGCTATGAAATGCATAAAATTCGCAGATATACCGATTGGCAGGCTATGCCATATAAAGAGAAATCACGATATGATGAATTCCAGTTAATTTCTAATATTTCACAAAATTCTGGTATACCAAAAATTATTATTGATGAAGCGATGCGAATTCATAAAAAAATATCTGAAACAAGAACATATAGAGGACTTAATCGGGATGGAATTATCGCAGCATCCATTTATATATCTTGTAGAATCAATAATTATCCCAGAACAGCTAAAGAAATCGCAAATATATTTAATTTAGATAATGCGAGTGCTACGAAGGGTTGTAAAAATGCTCTTTCAATTATCAATGAAATAGAACATAATAATAACATAAGTGAAGATATTACATCATTAAGTAAAACAACACCTTCGTCATTTATTGAGCGTTTTTGTAGTAAATTAAATATTAATAATGAATTAACAAATTTATGTAAATTTGTTGCATTCAAAATAGAACAATTAGGATTGATTCCTGAAAATACACCACATTCTATCGCAGGCGGTATAATTTATTTTATATCGCAAGTATGTAATTTAAATATAAGTAAATTAGCAATAAATAATGTCAGTAAAATAAGTGAAGTAACAATTAATAAATGTTATAAAAAATTAGAAAGTTATAAGAAAATTTTAATACCAGACACTATTTTAGAAAAATATAATTAAATATTTTATTAAATAATAAATATAATCTAACATAATTTATTATATTTATTATACAAATGGAAGAAACTATTATAGCAAAGATTATTCCAAAGATTATTTTTATTGTGCCATATCGCAATCGTGAAAAAGAAAAGACGCATTTTTCTATTTATATGAAATATATTATGGAAGATTATTTATTAGATGATTATGAAATTTATTACAGTCATCAAACAGATAATAGACCGTTTAATAGAGGAGCAACGAAAAATATCGGATTTTTAGTAATGAAAGAGAAATATCCTGATGATTATAAAAATATAACATTTGTATTCAATGATGTAGATATATTACCAGCACAAAAAAATACATTTGATTATATAACATTGAAAGGAGTTATTAAACATTTTTATGGATTCACTTTTACTTTAGGTGGGATTTTTTCTATAATAGGTAGTGATTTTGAACAATGTAATGGATTTCCGAATAATTGGGGTTGGGGTTTAGAAGACAACGCAATGCTGGAACGTGTTTTAGCAAATAAATTTTATATAGATAGACAACAATTTTATCCTTTAAACGCTAAAGAAGTTTTACATTTATACGACCACCCTTCAAGGTTGATTAGTAATAGAGAACCAACAAATTATTTAAATAATAATTTTAATGATAATTTAAGTAACATAACAGAACTAACATATTCTATTGATAATGATTTAAACAATGACGATTTAAATAATAAAATCAGTCATAAATTACAAAACGAATATTTAATCAATATTACAAATTTCAAAACATTAATAAATCCAGCGAACGAAATATTTTATACACAAAATACCTTTTTCAATGCTAAACTAGCTGGTAATGCATACGAAACATCTCTTCGTAGAAGTAGATGGAATCTAAAAAATAATTTCAAATAGTAGGGGGATATATCCCCCTTACCCCCTTTTCCTAAAGGTATATTTTGCCTATATTTTGGCTATATTTTGCCTATATTTTGGCTATATTTTGCCTATATTTTGGCTATATTTTGGCTATATTTTGGCTATATTTTGGCTATATTTTGGCTATATTTTGCCTATATTTTGGCTATATTTTGCCTATATTTTGGCTATATTTTGCCTATATTTTGGCTATATTTTGCCTATATTTTGGCTATATTTTGCCTATATTTTGGCTATAT
>Ga0214919_10006149_pt1 | contig 16618 bp, 15 predicted proteins | sample LL1503_MetaG_FD_177994 | JGI IMG/M metagenome (GOLD analysis project Ga0214919, IMG submission 177994) | Freshwater microbial communities from Lake Lanier, Atlanta, Georgia, United States - LL-1503 | ecosystem: Environmental > Aquatic > Freshwater > Lake | place: USA: Georgia | collected... | reverse complement strand
CTGTGGCGCGCCTTGCGCATGCGGGCTGGCCTGCATACGCCCGGTTTTGCACTGCCCTGAACCCGCCGCGATGAATCCTCAGCAATATGTCCAGCAAAAGGCCGCGGCCAGCGGTTCATCGTTTTATTACGCGTTCTTGTTCCTGCCACCGCCGCGCCGCGCCGCGATCACGGCTTTCTACGCCTTCTGCCGCGAGATCGACGACGTGGTCGACGAGATGCGCGACGCCAGCGTTGCTGCCACCAAACTGGCCTGGTGGCAGCAGGAAGTGGCGCGCAGCTTCGCCGGCAGCCCGTCGCATCCTGTGATGCAGGCGCTGACGCCTCAGGCCTCGGCTTTCGGCATCACGGCCGACCACTTGCTGGCAGTGATCCAAGGCTGCCAGATGGATCTAGACCAGACACGCTACCTCGACTTCCAGGGCCTGCAGCGCTACTGCGAACTCGTGGCGGGCGTCGTTGGCGAGGTGGCGGCGCGAATCTTTGGTCACACCGAGCCTGCAACCCTGGCCTACGCGCACCGGCTGGGGCTGGCACTGCAGCTGACCAACATCATTCGAGATGTTGGCGACGATGCGCGGATGGGCCGGATCTACCTGCCGGTGACCGAATTGCAGCGATTCGATGTCAAAGCCCACGAGATCCTCCAGCGCGAGTCGCCCTGGGGCTACAGCGAGCGCTTCTCAGCACTGATGCGATTCCAGGCCGAGCGCGCTCACCAAACCTACGACCAAGCAATGAGCTTGCTGCCTGACGCTGATAGGCTGACGCAAAAGCCAGGCCTGATGATGGCCAACATCTACCGCAGCTTGCTGCGCGAGATCGAGGCCGACGGTTTCCAGGTGCTGCACCAGCGCACCTCGCTGACACCGCTGCGCAAGCTGTGGATTGCGCTGCTGACCCACTGGCGCGGGCGGTGAACCCAGCGGGCCGACCAGCCCGAAGGATTGCGGTTGTAGGCGCAGGCTGGGCCGGCCTCGCCGCCGCAGTCGAGGCGGTCCGACAAGGCGCTCAGGTCACGCTGTTCGAGATGTCGCACGCAGCCGGGGGCCGAGCGCGACGGGTCAGCACCACAGCAGGTGACTTCGACAACGGCCAGCACATCCTGATCGGCGCGTACAGCGCCACGCTGGCGCTGATGCGCAGTGTTGGCGCCGATCCCCAAGCGCTGCTGCTGCGCCAGCCCTTGACCTTGACTTACCCCGACGGCCAAGGCCTGCGATTGCCTACAGGCCCGCCAATGCTGGCATTCGTCCGCGCCGTTGTGGGTGCCCATGGCTGGCGCTGGTCACACCGGCTCGCACTGTTGCGCGCAGCGACAGGCTGGTTGCTCAAAGGATTCGATTGCGACCCGCGGCTGTCGGTGCAGCAACTGTGCGCTGACCTGCCTGCAACTGTGCTGCAGGACTTGGTCGAGCCTTTGTGCGTGGCCGCGCTCAACACACCGGCCGAACAAGCCAGCGCGCGCGTGTTCCTGCGGGTGCTGCACGACGCGCTGTTTGCTGGCCGAGGCAGCGCCGACCTGTTGTTGCCCACAGCGCCGCTGTCGGCTTTGCTGCCCGATCCAGCTTGGTCCTGGCTGCTGGCCGCCGGCGCGGACTGCCGGGCTGGCTGGCGTGTTCAATCGTTGCAGCGCGACGGCGCCGCTTGGCAACTCGACGGCGAAGCCTTCGACGGCGTGGTGCTGGCCTGCAGCGCCAAGGAAGCTACCCGACTGGCCGCACCCGTCGACCCGCGCTGGGCTGACAAAGCCGCCGCGCTGCGCTATCAGCCCATCGTCACGGTCTACCTGGCCGACGCGTCGCTGCGCCTGCCGCAAGCCATGCTGTCGCTGCGCACTGGCGATGATGCGCCGGCGCAGTTCGTGTTCGACCTGGGTTTGCTGGGTGCCCGCCCGGGCTGCTTTGCCTTCATCGTCAGCGGCGCCGCGCCTTGGCTATGCCAGGGCCTGGCGGCCTGCGGCCAGGCGGTGTTGCAACAGGCTCGCAGCGCGTTTGCCGGCGCTTTCATGGCCACAGACACCGTTCAACACCTCAGCGCCGAACGCCGGGCCACCTTTGCCTGCACGCCAGGCCTGGACCGGCCGCCAATGGCCATCGCGCCAGCCCTGGTGGCTGCGGGCGACTACATCGCCGGCGCGTACCCCGCCACGCTGGAGGGGGCGGTGCGTTCAGGCATCGCAGCCGCGCAGGCCTTGACCTGACGCCCAGGCGTCAACTCTGCGATCAACACAGCGGTTTGACATCACAGTCGGCTCCACACCACACCACGATGTCAATTGGCATTTCGCCATGCAAAAATGGAGAGCCTCTCCAGGACAACATGATGAATCCCAAGAAAGACAGCCAGACGCCAGCGATTCAAGTGATCGAGCGCTTGTTTTCGCTGCTCGACGCCTTGGCTGCCCAACAAGACCCGGTCTCGCTCAAACAGTTGAGCGAAACCACCGGGCTGCATCCATCCACAGCACACCGCATCCTCAACGATCTGGCCATTGGCAGGCTGGTCGACAGGCCCGAGGCTGGCAGTTACCGCCTGGGCATGCGCTTGCTCGAGCTCGGCACCCTGGTCAAAGCCAGGTTAGACGTTCGGGACGCTGCGCTGGGTCCGATGCGTGAGTTGCACAAGCTGACGCACCAGCCTGTGAACTTGTCAGTGCGCCAGGGTGACGAGATCGTCTACATCGAGCGCACCTACAGCGAACGCTCGGGCATGCAGGTGGTACGCGCAGTGGGTGGTCGGGCGCCGCTGCACCTGACCTCGGTGGGCAAACTGTTTCTCGCACACGACGACCCGCAGCGCGTGCGCGCTTATGCCACCCGCACCGGGCTGGCTGGTCACACCCGCAACAGCATCACCGAACTGCCTGCGCTCGAACGAGAACTCGCGCAGGTGCGGCAACATGCGCTGGCCAGGGACAACGAGGAACTTGAACTCGGTGTGCGCTGCATGGCCGCAGGCATCTTTGACGACCAGAGCCGCTTGGTCGCAGGCTTGTCGATCTCCGCGCCAGCTGATCGGCTGGAGGAGAGTTGGGCTGACCGGGTCAAATCGACCGCGGCGCAGATTTCGACCTCGCTCGGCCACCGGGGGGCCTGAACCCGCCCGGTGGGTGCAGGGGGCTCAGGAACTTCGGCGCGCCAGATTGGCCTGAGCTGCCGAATCGCCCACCCACTTGCGGATGCGCTCTGCATCCCCGATGCGAGAGTACTTGCCGGTCGAGTCCAGCAACACCATGATCAGCTTGCGGCCGGCCATCTTGGCCTGGATCACCATGCAACGACCCGCCTCGGAGATGTAGCCCGTCTTCTGCAGACCGATGTCCCACTGCGGATTGCGAACCAGCCCATTCGTGGTGTGAAACTGCATCATGCGCTTGCCCACCGCCACTTGAGCCTCTTGAGAGGTAGAGAGCTCGCGCAGCAGCGGCACCTGATGCGCCTCTTTGACCAGCACGGCCAGGTCTTGCGCGCTTGACTGGTTCTTGCTAGACAGGCCGGTCGGCTCGACATAGTGCGTGTCGCGCATGCCCAAGACGGAGGCCTTCTGGTTCATCGCCATCACAAATGCCGCCAATCCACCAGGATAGTGGCGGCCCAACGCGTTGGCAGCCCGATTCTCCGATGACATCAGCGCCAGGTGCATCATCTCGCCCCGCGTCAATTGGGTGCCGACCGCCAAGCGCGATCGACTGCCTTTTTCAGTGTCAACGTCATCTTGGGAGATGGTCAGCACATCAGCCATCGACTGCTGACTTTCGGTGATCACCAGACCGGTCATCAGCTTGGTGATCGAGGCAATCGGCAACACCGCGCCAGGGTTCTTGGAAAACAACACCTCATTGGTGTCCTGATCGATCACCAAAGCCACGCTGGATTTCAGCGCCAAGGCATCGCCTCCAGCGTGCAGGCCCTGGATAGCGCCAAAACTGGCTTGCGCAGGCGCTTCAGCACGAGCGACCAGGCGACGAGCAGGGCGACTCACGCTGACCTTGCTCTTGCCGGTCTTGGCATGCGTGACGGACTTTTGGGCCACCGGCTTGCGTGTCAAGACCTTGCGGGCTGCTGGCACTTCTGCTGCGGCCGGCTCGGCATGTACCCGCGCAGGGCTGCCCAGCAGCAGCACGATGCACAAGCCCAGCAGCAATGGTGACATCGACAATTTCATGGAGCTCCGCGCGAGAATAGGAAAAATCTGCAGTCGGAGTGTACGCGACCTAAAAAACATGCGCAAGATCAAAAGCTTGCGTGGACTTTTTCAAGTTAGACGCTGACTCATCCCTGCGCTGCGACGCGCTCGACCTTGGCGTGCAGACGCTCGAGCTGACGGACGACGCGCAGCTTTTCGTCTCGCGTCATCGAGGCGCGACGGCGACTGCTCGCCGTCGCGCAAGGTGGTGTCGAAAACAATGAGTTTTTCGATCACGGACAGGCTGCCCGGAGCTTGTTCAGCCCATGGTCGCGGCCGCATCGAGCGCGATGCCGCAACGCAGCAGACCCGACGTCACCGCCTTCATCGATGCGGTGAGGATGTTGGCGTCGATGCCCACACCGAACAAGGTGCGCGTGTCGCCGATGCGCATTTCCAGGTAGGCCGCGGCGCGGGCCTGGGCACCGCTGCCGATCGAATGCTCATGGTAGTCCAGCACCGCCACGGTGCAGCCAGTGGCCCGCTGCAGCCCGTCAACAAATGCCGCGACCGGGCCTGCGCCCTTGCCCTGCAAGTTCAGCACCCGGCCCGCAGCGCGAACGCTGACACTCAAATCCACCAAGCCATCGTCGTGCTCGATGATGCGTTGGCGCTCAAGCTGGACCTGTTCGGCACCGAGCCGGTACTCGCGCTCGAACAAGGCCCAGATGTCGGCTGCGTTGAGCTCGCGACCGTCCACGTCCATCACCGCCTGCACCGCCGTAGAAAACTCGATCTGCAATCGGCGCGGCAACTCCAAACCATAGTCGGCCTCAAGCAAATAGGTGATGCCTCCCTTGCCCGACTGGCTGTTGACCCGGATCACCGCGTCATAGCTGCGACCCAGGTCTTTGGGGTCGATCGGCAGGTAAGGCATGTCCCAGATCTCATCCTCACGCCGAGCCGCGAAGGCCTTCTTGATCGCATCTTGGTGCGAGCCCGAAAACGAGGTGTAAACCAGATCTCCCACATAGGGGTGACGGGGATGCACCGGCAACTGATTGCAGTGCTCGACGGTGCGGCGGATGTCGTCGATGTCGGAGAAGTCCAGCCCTGGGTGGACGCCTTGGGTATAGAGATTGAGCGCGATGTTGACCAGGTCTACATTGCCGGTTCTCTCGCCGTTGCCAAACAGACAGCCTTCGACCCGGTCCGCGCCAGCCATCAGCGCGAACTCACCGGCTGCCGTGCCGGTGCCGCGGTCGTTGTGCGGATGAACCGACAGCACCACACTGTCGCGGCGCTCGATGTGACGGTGCATCCACTCGATCATGTCGGCGAAGATGTTGGGCATCGAATGCTCAACCGTCGAGGGCAGGTTGATGATGCAAGGCCGCGACGGCGTGGGCTGCCAGACCGCCGTCACCGCATCGACCACCCGCTTGCTGAAAGCCAGTTCGGTGCCCGAGAACATCTCCGGCGAGTACTCAAAAGTCCAGTCGGTATCGGGCTGCAGGGCCGCCATGTCGCGCACCATGGTGGCATGGGTGGTTGCCAACTCGACGATGCCGTCCTGATCAAGACCCAGCACCACGCGCCGCATCACCGGTGCGGTGGCGTTGTAGAGGTGGACGATGGCGCGCGGCACACCGACCATGGCCTCGAAAGTCCGGCTGATCAGATGGTCGCGCGCTTGCGTCAACACCTGGACCGTGACATCTTCAGGGATCAGCTGCTGATCGATCAGCAGGCGAACGAAATCGAAGTCAGCCTGAGATGCCGAAGGGAAACCGACCTCGATCTGCTTGAAGCCGATACGTACCAAAGTCTTGAACATGCGCAGCTTGCGCGCCGGGTCCATCGGTTCGATCAGCGACTGGTTGCCGTCACGCAGATCGACGCTGCACCACAACGGTGGTGCGGACAACACGGCGTCGGGCCAGCGCCGGTCGGTCAGGTGTACCGGAGGGAATGCGCGGTATTTGGTGGCTGGCTTTTCGAGCATGGGCATGGAAATCTCCTAGGGGGTTGTTTGCGCCGCAGCTCGATCGGGGGGGGGGAAGGACTCTGAAAAGAAAACGGCCCGCTGCGTTGCGCTGGGCGGGCCGTCGATCCGAAACTAAAACGTGGATGCTCAGCGCGCCAAGTGCACCTTCAGTAGTAGTAGCTCGGCAGGGGCTGAACGAATCGTCATAGGTCAAGAATATAGCACGGTATTTCAGCGATGCAGGCCGCGTTCGTCAGGCTCGTCAGTCGAGGTGGCGATCACGCTGACCGGCGTGCCCTTCATACGGCGGTAGATGTACATGCCGTAACCCGACAAGCCATAGAGGATGAACAGGCCAAACAACATGCCCGGCACATGCAAGTTGATCAAGCCAATGCCGAGCGCAATCGCGACGATCGTGATGAACGGCACCGACCGCTTCAGACCAAAGTCCTTGAAGCTGTAGAAAGGCACGTTGGTCACCATCGTCAGCCCAGCAAACAGGGTCAGGCCGAAAGTGGTCCAGACCAGCCAGGGAATGTCGCGCACGCCTTCACGAAAGCCGGCATCGTCCATGATCCAGATGAAGCCCGCGACAAGAGCGGCCGCCGCTGGGCTGGGCAGTCCTTGGAAAAACCGATTGTCGACAATGCCGATGTTGGTGTTGAAACGCGCCAGTCGCAGCGCGGCGCAGGCGCAGTAGACAAAAGCTGCAACCCAACCGAGCTTGCCCAGACCGCGCAAGGCCCACTCGTAGACGATCAGCGCCGGCGCTGCGCCAAAGCTCACCATGTCTGACAAGCTGTCCATATGCTCACCAAACGCGCTCTGGGTGTTCGTCATGCGCGCAACACGACCGTCGAGGCTGTCGAGCACCATCGCGCAAAACACCCCGATCGCCGCGTTGTCAAAGCGGCCGTTCATCGCCATCACGACAGAATAAAAGCCACCGAACAGCGCTGCCAACGTGAAGAGATTGGGCAGCACATAGATGCCCTTGCGGCGAGGCCGGGCAGGCGGCTCTGCAGCGTCGTTGTCGCCGGATTCCAGAGGTTCATTCATAGGCTGCGAGCATACCCCAGGGCTGAAAAGCAAAAAGGCCGCCCACGGCGGCCTCGGAGACCGAGAAAAGATCGATCAGTTGCGGCTCTTGTCGACCAACTTGTTGGCCTTGATCCAGGGCATCATCGCGCGCAGCTTTTCGCCCACGACTTCGATCTGGTGCTCTTCGGTCAGACGGCGACGCGAGATCAAGGTGGGCGCACCGGCCCTGTTCTCGAGGATGAAGCTCTTCGCATATTCACCCGTCTGGATGTCGGACAGCATCTGCTTCATCGCCTTCTTGGTCTCGGACGTCACGATCTTGGGACCCGACACGTACTCGCCGTACTCGGCGTTGTTCGAGATCGAGTAGTTCATGTTCGCGATGCCGCCTTCATAGATCAGGTCGACGATGAGCTTGAGCTCGTGCAGGCACTCGAAATAAGCCATCTCCGGTGCATAGCCGGCTTCTACCAGGGTCTCGAAGCCCGCCTTGATCAGCTCGACAGTGCCGCCGCAAAGCACCGCCTGCTCGCCGAACAGGTCGGTCTCGGTCTCTTCGCGGAAGTTGGTTTCGATGATGCCGGCCTTGCCACCACCATTGGCCGCGGCATAGCTCAGCGCCAGGTCGCGTGCCTTGCCGGTCTTGTCGGCATGCACCGCAATCAGGTGCGGCACACCGCCGCCCTGGGTGTAGGTGTTGCGCACGGTGTGGCCGGGCGCCTTGGGCGCGACCATCCAGACGTCGATGTCGTCACGCGGCACGACCTGACCGTAATGAACGTTGAAGCCATGGGCAAACGCCAACGATGCGCCGGCCTTCATGTTCGCAGCGACATCGGCGTTGTAGACGGTGGCGATCTGCTCGTCAGGCAAGAGCATCATGACGACGTCGGCGGTCCTGACCGCGTCAGCGATCTCGGCCACCTTCAGCCCGGCCTTCTCGGCCTTGGACCAGGAGGCGCCACCCTTGCGCAGGGCCACAGTGACCTTGACACCTGAATCGTTGAGGTTCTGGGCATGGGCATGCCCTTGCGAGCCGTAGCCGATGATCGTGACGCTCTTGCCCTTGATCAGGCTCAGATCGGCGTCTTTGTCGTAATAGACCTTCATGGTATTTCCTTCGATGTTGGGGTTGAAAGTGGCTCGGACTGTTTTCGTCAAGTGGACGCCACGGACCAGACTCGTCCGAACCGTCGGCGCTTCCCCCTTGAGGGGAAAGGCAGCTGCCAAGCTGCCCTCGGGGGTGGGTCAAACTCTCAGGATGCGCTCGCCGCGGCCGATGCCGCTGGCGCCAGTGCGCACGGTCTCCAGAATCGCGGTCCGATCGATCGCTTCGATGAAAGCATCGAGTTTGCCAGTATCACCCGTCAACTCGAGGGTGTAGCTCTTCTCGGTGACGTCAATGATGCGCCCGCGAAAGATGTCGGCCATGCGCTTCATCTCCTCGCGCTCCTTGCCCACAGCGCGAACCTTGATCAGCATCAGTTCGCGCTCGGTGTAGCTGCCTTCGGTCAGATCCACCACTTTGACCACTTCGATGAGGCGGTTCAGGTGCTTGGTGATCTGCTCGATCACATCGTCCGAACCGGTCGTGACGATGGTCATGCGAGACAGCGAACCGTCCTCGGTGGGCGCGACCGTCAGACTCTCGATGTTGTAGCCGCGGGCAGAAAAAAGCCCCACCACGCGCGAGAGAGCGCCGGGCTCGTTTTCGAGCAGCACGGCAATGATGTGTTTCATGGATATTCCTGGGTTGGCAGGGTTCTTCGGCGCAGGCGGCGGTAACCGCAAGCTCTTGACCACACCACTCAAACACTTAGAAATGAAAAACCACTCAAACCAATGTTTTCAGTGACTCCCAACCCGTGCAGCGGTAACCGCAAGGGTCAGAGACACCGGGCATCGATCAGAGGTCTTCTGACCCCAGCAGCATCTCGCTGATGCCCTTGCCTGCCTGCACCATCGGCCAGACGTTTTCGGTCTGGTCCGTGCGTACGTCGAGGAAAACCGTGCGGTCCTTCAGGCGAAGCATCTCCTTGAGTGCGGGCTCCACCTCGGACGGCTTCTCGATCTTGATGCCGACATGGCCGTAGGCCTCGGCCAGCTTGACGAAATCGGGCATCGCGTCCATGTAGCTGTGCGAGTAACGGGCGCCGTAGTCAATCTGCTGCCATTGCCGCACCATGCCCAGGTAGAGGTTGTTCAGCGCAATGATCTTCACCGGCGTGCGGTACTGCAGGCAGGTCGACAACTCCTGGATGTTCATCTGGATGGAACCATCACCGGTGATGCAAAACACCTCGGACTCGGGCTTGGCCAGCTTGATACCCATCGCATAGGGCAGGCCCACACCCATCGTGCCAAGACCGCCGGAATTGATCCAACGACGCGGTTGCTCAAACCGGTAATACTGCGCAGCCCACATCTGGTGTTGGCCGACGTCGCTGGTGATGTAGGTGTCGATGTCGCGGGTCAACTCGCAAAGCGTCTCAACGACGAACTGCGGCTTGATCACATCATCGCTGCGCTTGTAGACCAGGCATTCGCGCTTGCGCCACTCGTTGATCTGACCCCACCAAGACGACATCGCCGAGGCGTCTGTGCGCAGCTGCGACTCCTTGACGTAGGCGATCATCTCCAGCAGAACATCTCTGGTGTCGCCGACGATGGGAATGTCAACCTTGACACGTTTGGAGATCGACGAAGGATCGATATCGACGTGGATGATCTTGCGCTCGACCGACGCAAAGTGCTTGGGGTTGCCGATCACCCGGTCGTCAAAGCGCGCACCAACGGCGAGCAACACGTCGCAGTGCTGCATCGTCATGTTGGCTTCATAAGTGCCGTGCATGCCGAGCATGCCCAGAAACTTGGGGTCGGACGAAGCGATCGCCCCCAAACCCATCAAGGTGTTGGTACAGGGGAACCCCAGCAGGTCAGCCAGTTCGCGCAATTCAGCCGATGCATTGCCCAGAATCACGCCGCCGCCGGTGTAGATGTACGGCCGCTTGGCCGTCAGCAGCAGTTGCATGGCCTTGCGGATCTGCCCGCCATGACCCTTCTTGACCGGGTTGTACGAGCGCATCTCCACCTTGTCGGGGTAGGAGAAGGCACAGGTGTTGAGCGAAACATCCTTCGGAATATCCACCACCACCGGGCCGGGCCGGCCGGTGCGGGCGATGTGGAAGGCTTTCTTCATCGTCAGCGCCAGATCGCGCACATCCTTGACCAGGAAGTTGTGCTTGACGATAGGTCGCGTGATGCCGACGGTATCGCACTCCTGAAAGGCATCGAGACCGATCGCCGGTGTCGGCACTTGACCCGTGATGATCACCATCGGGATCGAGTCCATGTAAGCCGTGGCAATACCCGTGACGGCATTGGTCACGCCGGGACCGCTCGTGACCAGGGCTACACCCACTTCGCCAGTGGCGCGAGCGTAGCCATCGGCGGCATGGACGGCGGCCTGCTCATGGCGTACCAAGACATGCTGGATCGTGTCCTGCTTGTAGAGCGCGTCGTAGATATAGAGCACTGCCCCACCAGGGTAGCCCCACATGAACTTGACGTTCTCAGCCTGCAGGCAGCGAACCAGAATTTCGGACCCGTTGGGGTCTGACGGAAGGGAAGGGGATTGCGGCGACGCCATCGAGGCGCGCTTGACATCCGCGGCAGACATGTCCATTGAGAACCTTTGTGAATTTCTCTGACGAAAATCCATCGGTGCGCCTCCTCGCACCCTCGTGGGGTGGACTCAGAGCCTGCGCGATCGAAAACTAAAGGCTCCCTGGGGTAGGCGAGCCCGCTTCAGACCAGTGACGCTTTGTGCGAAGCAGCATTATTGCATCAGTCGGCAAGCGCATCCCGCTCCAACGGCAGGCCACCACCACAGGGTGCCATAATCCGAGGCGGTTTATGACCGCGACCACCACCTGGTACAGCGGGTCAGTCTTGGCGAGCGACAAAGAACTAGCGGATTTCCTCAAGAGCGTAGAGAAGCGCGCCTTCAAGCGCACCGTGTACGCGGTGCGTGATGAGGATGCGGCGCTCGACGTGGTACAGGACTCCATGATCCGCTTGGCCGGAAAGTACGCCGACCGCCCCGCCGCTGAATTGCCTTTGCTGTTCCAGCGCATCCTGTCGAACGCGACGATGGACTGGTTTCGCCGTCAGAAGGTGCGAAATTCGGTGCTGAAGAACATGTCAGACTTTGACCTGGGCTCAGGCGATGATGAATTCGACCTGCTGGAGCGCCTGGAGTCTGCCGAAGGCATGCTGGGCGCCGAAAGTGCTGCCGACACGGTGTCCCGGTCACAGATCTTGCTAGTGATCGAAGCACAGATCGCCGAATTGCCCGGACGTCAACGGGAAGCATTCCTGCTGCGTTACTGGGAGGAGCTTGATGTTGCCGAAACGGCATCGGTGATGGGCTGCTCTGAGGGGAGCGTGAAGACGCATTGCTTCAGAGCCGTGCAAGCCCTGGCCAAGGCACTTCGAATCAAGGGAATAGCGCCATGAAAACAGTCAACCATCCGCAACCGGCACCGCCCGCCGCATCGCATATCGAGTCACTTGAAGGTCAAGTGGCCATGCTGATTGCTGCCCGATTGAGCGGTGGCAGTGAGGCGCTGCCGCACGATATTACCGAGCGCCTGCGTTTCGGTCGAGAGCGTGCGTTGGCACTGGCCTTGCAGCAACGGCGTGCCGCCTCGGCGGCGACGGCGCCGGCTTATGTTGGCAAGGCAGGTTCGGCCGCTTTGCTGGGGGGTCCGCCATCGATGTGGTTGCGGCTGGCATCGGCGCTGCCGCTGGCCATGCTGGTGGCGGGCTTGGTGTTGATCCAACACCACCACGACTTTGAGCAGATCAACGCTGCAGCTGAGATCGACAGCGCCTTGCTGGCCGATGAGTTGCCGCCAGCCGCTTATCGCGACCCGGGGTTTTCCGAATTTCTGCGCAACACCGAAGCACCTTGACCCGGGATTGAATCCGTGGCTCTTCGCTTTTTGCTCGGCTTGCCGGTCCTTTCGATGATCTTGATCGTTGCGACTGGGTCAGCCCTGGGTCAGACACCGGCAGCCGCAGCCTCCAGCCCGGCCAGCCGAGCGGCAAGTACAGGCCCCTCCTGGAGCCGTCTGACCCCTCAACAGCGCAGCGCTTTGCTGCCGCTGGAGCGCGATTGGTCCAGCCTCGACGCACCACGCAAGACCAAATGGCTTGAGGTGGCGGCGCGTTTTCCTGCCATGCCGGCGGCAGACCAAAAGCGTGTGCAAGAGCGCATGGCCGAATGGGCACGCATGACACCCTCGGAGCGAGGCCGCGCCAGGTTGTCGTTCCAGGAGTCCAAGCAATTCTCCCCAGAGCAAAAACAGGCCCACTGGGAGGCCTACCAGGCGCTGCCAGACAATGAGCGCCGCGCGCTGGCCGACCGAAACCAGCCCAGTGCCGTTGACAAACCAGCCAGCGCGGCATCGGCCAAACACAGCCGTGCTGCCTCGGCTGCCTCGACAAGCGGCACAAAGGCCGTGACGCCCACGCTGACGCAAGCCAAACCGGGTGCCACGACCAGCCTGATGACCGCCACCATCGAGCCGCCAGCGCACCACCGCCCGGGTCAACCCAAGATTGCGGCCGAGCCCGGCTTGGTGGACCCCAGCACGCTGCTCCCGCAAAGCGGACCCCAGGCGGCGGCGTCAGCGACCAACCGCCCATGACGGGGCGCAGCCAGCCCAAGGCTGGTGCTGCAAGCGAAAAAAGCACCGATTTGGCCGCCATCAGCATGCAGGCGCCACCGCTGAGCCGCAGGCTGGCTGCGTTTGTCTATGAGGGTGTCTTGCTGTTCGGCGTGACGATGGCAGCGGGCTATGCCTATGCCAGCTTGACCCAGCAACGCCATGCGCTGACAGGCAAAGCGGGTCTGCAAGCATTCCTGTTCGTCGTGCTGGCGATCTATTTCAGCTGGTTCTGGTCGCGCGGCGGCCAGACCGTGGCGATGAAAGCCTGGCATATACGGCTCGTCAGGTTGGACGGTCGGGCCGTGCCGCAAGGACAGGCCTTGCTGCGTTACGTGCTGGCCTGGCTGTGGTTCATGCCGGCGCTGGCGGCCGCCTACAGCGCCAAGCTCCAAGGCAGTGCGGCCGTCAGCGGCCTGGTGATCGCTGGTGTACTGGCCTATGCAGGTCTGGCTTGGTTGAGGCCGGATCGCCAGTTCTGGCACGACGCGGTCTGCCGCACGCGCCTGGTCAATTGGCGGCCCAGTCCAACAAACAAGGCGCCCGACAGCCTAGACAAACGGCCCCATGCCTGAGAACTCCCAGCCCATTCCTTTCTCGGTCTGCGTCTACTGCGGATCACGCCTGGGCAACAAGCCTGGCTACCAGGCCTTGGCACAGGCCTTGGGCACGGCCATCGGCCAGCGAGGCTGGCAGCTGGTGTACGGAGGCGGGCGGGCCGGACTGATGGGCACGGTGGCAGACGCAACGCTCAAAGCAGGCGGTCGGGTGGTCGGCGTGATCCCCGAGTCGCTGATGAAGCTCGAAGTCGGACATGCCGGGCTGACAGAGCTGCACGTGGTCGACAGCATGCACAGTCGCAAAAAACTGATGGCCGAAAGCTCCGACGCCTTCATCGCGATGCCTGGCGGCATCGGCACTTTCGAGGAGTTGTTCGAGGTCTGGACCTGGCGCCACCTGGGATACCACGACCGCCCCTTGGGGCTGCTCGACACCGAGGGCTACTGGTTGCCGATGATGGCTTTCCTGCAGCATTCGGTCGCTGAAGGTTTCATGGGCGCCGACCAGATGACTATGCTGCGGGTCGATGACGACATCGAACGATTGCTCGATGCGATGGCGGCAGGTTCAGGCGTCGATTCTGGCGTCGATTTCACCCGAATCTAGTCCTGGAACCGGGCACTCAGGGCCTGGCGCCAGTTCAACACCCCCGACGGTCAGACAGCGGCCTCATCGGTCTCGCCGGTGCGGATGCGAACCACTTGCTCGACCGAGGTCACAAAAATCTTGCCGTCACCAATCTTGCCGGTTTTGGCTGCCTTCACAATGGCCTCCAGGCAACGGTCGACATCGCTGTCCTTGACCACCACCTCAACCTTGACCTTGGGCAAAAAGTCAACGACGTACTCGGCACCGCGGTAGAGCTCGGTGTGGCCTTTTTGACGGCCAAACCCCTTGACCTCGGTGACGGTGAGCCCCGAAACACCGACATCGGCCAAGGCTTCGCGCACCTCTTCGAGCTTGAAAGGCTTGATGATGGCGGTGATTTGTTTCATGGCGGGCTCCAGGGACGAATGTTCGAGGCCTTCAATTTAAGCACGGAACTTCGAGGTGATGGGGTAGCGCCAATCACGGCCAAACGCCCGGTGCGTGATGCGAATGCCCACCGGTGACTGGCGCCGCTTGTACTCATTGATTTTGATCAACCGGGTGACCCGCTCGACATCGGCGCTGGCATAACCCGCAGCGACGATCTCGGCGATCGACTGGTCTTCCTCCATGTAGCGCGCAAGAATCCCGTCGAGCACCTCGTAGGGCGGCAGGCTGTCCTGGTCGGTCTGGTCGGGCCGAAGCTCAGCAGAAGGGGGGCGGGTGATGATGCGCTCAGGGATCACCGGGCCAATGCTGCCGTCGGCACGCCGACTCGGCTGTCGGTTCTTCCACTCGCACAGCCTGTAGACCAAGGTCTTGGCCACGTCCTTGATCACCGCGAAGCCGCCCGCCATGTCACCGTACAAGGTGCAGTAACCGGTGGCCATCTCGCTCTTGTTGCCAGTGGTCAGCACGATGGACCCGAACTTGTTGGACAAGGCCATCAGCAAGGTGCCACGGATGCGGGCCTGGATGTTCTCCTCGGTAGCGTCTTCGGCCAGCCCGGCGAATTCGGCCGCCAGACTGCCGCGGAAGGCCTCGAACATCGGCAGGATCGCGATCTCGTCGTAGCGCACACCCAAGCGCTGGGCCATCTCACGGGCGTCGATCCAGGAGATGTCGGCGGTGTACGGCGACGGCATCATCACCGTGCGAACCCGATCCGCCCCCAACGCATCGACCGCGATAGCGAGCACCAGGGCCGAGTCCACGCCGCCCGACAGTCCAATGATGATGCCTGGAAAACCGTTCTTGCCGACATAGTCGCGCACCCCGGTCACCAGGGCAGACCAGGCCTGGGCTTCGACCTCGGGCACGGGCTGCACGGTGCCAATCATCGTGCCATCCGCGTGCCAGTCGACCATCACCAGGCCCTCTTCGAAGCTGGCGCCGCGCGCCGCCACCCGGCCCTGTGCATCGAGCGCAAACGACGCGCCGTCAAACACCACTTCGTCCTGTCCGCCCACCAGGTGAGCATAGAGCAGCGGCAGACCACAACTCTGGACTCGGCGAACCATGCGGTCTTCGCGTTCGCCGCTCTTGTCGAGGTGGAACGGCGAGGCGTTGAGCACGCACAGCATTTCGGCGCCGGCAGCGCGCGCGGCCTGCGCAGGCTCGTCAAACCAAGCGTCCTCGCAGATCAACAGGCCAAATCGCCGGCCAGCAACGGTGAACACGACCGCGCCCTGACCCGCGTCACGGCCGGACGCAAAGTAGCGCCGTTCGTCGAAGACCTGGTAGTTGGGCAGTTCGCGCTTGCAATATGTCGCCGACACAGCGCCTGCGACCAGCACCGAGGCCGCGTTGAAGCGCTGCTGCACCGCGTGCGATTTGGTTCTCACATCGCCGCGATCACCCCACTGGTGAGGGTGACCCACCACCACCGACAAGCCAGCAAACTGGGCGAGCGCCACCGCCAGTTCGCCAAGAGCGTCAGCGCAAGCCATCATGAAGGCCGGGCGCAACAGCAAGTCCTCCGGTGGATAACCGGTGAGCGCGAGCTCGGGCGTGACCAGCAAACTAGCGCCTGCGGCATGGGCTTGCCTCGCGCAATCGACAATGCGAAGTGCGTTGCCGGCCAGATCGCCGACAGTGGCGTTGAACTGGGCCAGCGCGATGCGCACCGGAGCCTGGGTGGGAGTTGACATACGGTGTGGGATCAGATGCAAGGCAAAAGAGTGTCGTCAGATGTTATCCGGGTCTTCGATGACCCCAGAGGAATCGAATGCTCGGCGTGGAATGCGCTGCTGGCGCAGCAGTCGCGACCAACGCCTTTCATGCGCTGGGAATACCTCAGCGCACTGCATGCCTCGGGCAGCGCGGTACCCAGCGCAGGCTGGCACCCGCGCTTCGTCACCGTCGAACGAGAGGGTGAGCTGGTCGCGGCGGCGCCTGCATACCTGAAAACCCATTCCTATGGCGAATACGTGTTCGACTGGGCATGGGCCGATGCCTACGAACGACACGGCCTGCGCTACTACCCCAAATTGCTGGTGGCGGTGCCTTTCACCCCTGTGCCAGGCAGCCGCTTGATGGCGACCGACGAGCCCGCCCGGCTGCTGCTGGTGAACGCCATC
>Ga0214919_10006148_pt1 | contig 16621 bp, 15 predicted proteins | sample LL1503_MetaG_FD_177994 | JGI IMG/M metagenome (GOLD analysis project Ga0214919, IMG submission 177994) | Freshwater microbial communities from Lake Lanier, Atlanta, Georgia, United States - LL-1503 | ecosystem: Environmental > Aquatic > Freshwater > Lake | place: USA: Georgia | collected... | reverse complement strand
TAGGCTCTCTGATTTAACAGATAAATCAATAATTTATGGTTTTTACCGGCGGACACCGTCTCCGCCACCCCAACCCTCACCATTGACCACTGAAGCTTTTTCAAACCTCAATTTTCATATAAAAAACATTATGTTATCGCCCACCAGAGCGAAGATCGCTCACTGAAGCATCTGGACGATCCCCTAAAAGTACCCCAAAAATGATGGGTATAGTGGTGGGGGCGGTCAACGGCGTTGGATCTTTCGCTTTCACCTCAAGGGAACGCGATGTCATCACCAAGAGGATCATGTATGAGTACCTTGTTTCCGACGTCTTGGCTGCCGCGCCCGACGGGCCTGCTTCCGTCTGACCCGACCCGTTACAGCGGCCCAGCCATTGCGCGCTGGATTACGACGGCCCTTCTGGTTGTGATTACGATCCGAAGTCTGGTCCATCTGTTCTCGCCCGACGGCGGGGCCCATAGTATCGCCACGATCGACACGAGCGTTGCGGGTGGCAACAACATCATCGCCATCTTCGGCCAGTGAGGTGCCAGCCAGTTGCTGCTTGTCGGGGCCCTGTGGGTTCTGCTTCTTCGTTACCGAGGGCTCATTCCCTTCATCCTGAGCGTGCTACTAATCGAGCCCTTCCTGCGTGGGTTCTCAGGCCACCTAAAGCCGATCTCGACGCTAGCGACCGCGCCCGGAGCGGCGCTCAACTGGTACGTCGTTCCCGTGGTGGCGATAACGCTCTATCTCGCACTTTGCACGGCTGAGAAACGACGGTCCTAAGACGAGCGGCGCCGTCAACTCAAGCCATTGATTTAAAATCAAATTATGATTAACTTAAGGCTCTGACGTGGATCCGTCCACGGGATGAGCAAAGGTCTCGAAAATCTGCGGCAGGATCGTTGCGAGGTGGCTCATCTCTTGGGCGCAGTGGATCAGCAGGTCGTTGGCTTGCTGAGCTTTGATGGGCGCAAGGCTTGCAGCGAGGCCTCCGAGAACGCGACCAAACCCTCCTGACAGGCCCTTGGGCCGGACATTGCCGCCGCCGAGCCAGAACCGTGAACGCATCTCACAGCCGTCGGCGGTTGGGCGCAGATGATGGATCAGCCAACCGGTCTCGACCGGACCATCGGCCAGAGCCACTCGAGCACAGATCGCCACCTCGCCAGAGGCGTTGAGTTGGCCCTCATCCAGCCCCAGTTCCCTCGGTCGAACAAAGCGGATGGTCAGGGCCATGCGGGCGGACCCGACATATTCGACAACCCGTGACGTGCGCCCGACATAGTGGCCAAGATCGCCCTGCCCGTCTGCCCAAGCGACATGGACATGGGCTTGAGGGTGCCAAAGCTTGTATTTCTGCGCCTCATCGCCGTGCCAGCCGAACCACCAGTTCCACATGGCCGGAGTTACACCCGGCATGGGCGTATGGACAAAGACCCGCGCCTCGCCATCTGGGCAGAGGGTGTAGGCCGTCTCGAAGGTCCAATAGCTCCCAGATTGAAGCGCGCGCGCATCGACGAGTGGAGGCATCAATTCATGCGCCACAGCACCGTTCAATAACGCCGCTCTAACGCTGTCGGACAGGGGTGCCATGGCAGGACGAAAGAACGGGGCATAGGGGCTTTGGACCCGTTCGTCAGCCGAATAGCCCAAATGAAGATGCTGCTGACGCGCCATGACCCAACCCCTAGATTTATTGGGACCATTCTCAATCCGTTTCATCCTGTCAACGGACACCGGTTGAAATGCTAGAGCGCGCAACCAAATTTCGCCTGACAAAAGCCGTCCCCGTGTTAGGTTTCATAAAAAGGCCAAGGGAAGAGACGTCACATGCTCTCAGATGACGACAAAGAACAGTTTCGCAAGCTGGGCTATCTGATCAAGCCGGCCATGATCGACACCGATCGCGCCGCCGCCGTGGCCGAAGAGATCGACCGCTATGTCGAGGTCGAGCCGCGCTTTGATGGTAGCAATATCTGGAAATATGACCGGCTCTGCGACCTGATTGTCGACCCTCAGACCTTGGCCATTACCGACGATATTATGGGCGGTGAGGCCTTCACCTTCCATCACTGCCACGCCGCGCGCCATGATCCGGGGTTGGCCGGGATCGCTTGGCACCATGACTATGAGCAGATCCCCCAGACCAATCGCAGCCATACTCAGTTGCACGTCCTGCACTATCTGGATGGTCTGAACGGCACGGTCGGTGACCTGCTGCTGCTGCCCAAGAGCCATCGCTCGGTCATGAGACGCGACGCCATGGCCTTCCTTGGCGACCAGTTGGTTCCGGGTACGGTTGTGGTCAATGATATCCCGCCTGGCTCCGTCGTCTTTGCCCATTCAGCCCTTGTCCATGCCCGCAGGCCGCAACCGGGCGGCGGCGATCGCAAGCGCTATTTCATCGATATTGCCTTCATGCAGAACGGCATCCAGTGGCCATCCTATGGCCGCGAGGGCTGGCGCGAGACCTTGGACGCGATGGACCGCAAGCTGCATATGCCGTCCCGTCCGACCTTGTTTAGCAAGGACAATTTCTTCGATATTGCCGACGGTGTCGCACGGATTCACAGGCGCCCCGGCAGCTTGGCCATGCTCCTGCCCGAACAGGCCGCGAGCGCCCGTCCGGTGTCTGGCGCCATTCCGATTGTGCAATAATGACCCAGATCAGCAGCGACCTTCCTCCCCCCAGCGGTCTAGACCGCCTGCACGAGATCGACGCCGAGACGGTGGCGGGCTTCCAAGCCAATGGGCACGCGGTGGTTCGGGGACTGGCCAGCGCCGACGAGATCGCCGCCTTTCGTCCAACGCTCGAGACCCTCGTTGCGCACATGACCCGGCGCATGCCGCCGATGGAAGAGCGTGACACCTATGGCAAGGCTTTCCTTCAGGCCCACAATCTGTGGACCCGCGAAGAGGCGGCCAAGCAGTTCGTCTTTTCCGCCCGCTTCGCCAAGGCCGCCGCCGACCTGATGGGCGTTCCGGGCGTACGGCTCTATCACGATCAGGCCCTGTTCAAGGAGCCGGGCGGCGGCCACACCCCTTGGCACCAGGACCAGACCTATTGGCCGCTGGATACGTCCGACACCATCACCATGTGGATGCCCTTGGTCGATGTGCCCGCCGATGTTGGCACCATGACCTTTGCCAATGGAAGCCAGACCCACGGCGATCTTGGCCGCTATATTATCGGCGATGAGTCCGAGGCCAAGTTCAACGAGATCGTCAAGGAGATGGGCCTGATCACCCAGACCCACGGCGCGCTCAAGGCGGGGGACGCCACCTTCCATCGCGGCTGGACCCTGCATCGGGCCCCGCCCAATCCCACGCCACTCCTGCGCTCGGTCATGACCATCATCTGGTATGCCGACGGCACGCGGGTGAGCCAAGATGTTAGCGGCGCACGCTATTACGATCACATCCTGTGGCTGGCCGAAACCCCATCTGGAGACCGAGCCGAAGGCCCCTTGAACCCACTTCTGTGGCCAAGGTGAGCACAGCCCTCTTTGACCTGACGGGGCGCACGGCCCTCATCACCGGGTCTAGTCGAGGGATTGGTTTGGCCCTCGCGCGCGGCCTTGGGGCGGCCGGGGCTCAGATCATTGTCAATGCTCGCAACCCGGATCAGGCCACGGCCGTGGCCGCCAGCCTTGCCATTGATGGGATCGCCACTCAGGCCTGCGCCTTCGACGTGACAGAGCCTGCGCAGGTCGCCCGCGCCATTGCCCAGTGCGAAGCTGAGATTGGGCCGATCGACATCCTGATCAACAATGCCGGGATCCAGCACCGCCAGCCCCTGCTCGATCTGGACCATGCGGACTGGCGCGCTGTGATGTCGACCAATCTGGACTCCGTCTTCTCGGTCAGCCGTGAGGTGGCCCGCGCCATGATCCCGAGGGGCCGGGGCAAGATCATCAGCATCGCCTCCCTGATGAGCGAGGTTGCCCGACCCGGAACCGCGCCCTATGCGGCGGCAAAGGGCGGCGTGAAGATGCTGACCCGCGCCATGTGCGTCGAATGGGCAGCCCACGGCCTGCAGATCAACGCTATCGGGCCGGGCTATTTCGCAACCGACCTGACCGCCGCCCTCGTCGCCGATCCGACCTTTGACCAGTGGATCCGGGGCCGCACGCCCGCCGGACGCTGGGGCCGGGTCGAGGAACTGGTCGGGGCCGCTGTATTCCTAGCCTCTGACGCCTCAAACTTCGTCAATGGCCAGACCCTCTATGTCGACGGCGGCGTGCTGGCGGGGCTGTAGAGCCACCCTCACGAGCCCTAGACGCTGAGCCAAAAGCGCCCAATAGTGACAGCCTAACCGGGACAACCGGATCTAACGCGCCCCCTCAAATCGATCTCGCCGGGATGCGAGTCGCAAGAGGTGGCCACGGGGGGAAGACCATGTATATCCGCCAACTGGGCCTTGGAGCCCTGATTGCGTCGTTGGCCCTATCGGGGGCCGCGAATGCCAAGGATCAGACCTATCGCGCCGAACTGACCCGCACGGCCTATGGGGCACCCCACATCACCGCCAAGGACTATGGCGGGCTGGGCTATGGGGCCGGTTACGCCGCCGCCGAAGACAATTTCTGTGACTTTGCCGAAAGGATCATGACCGTCAGCGGCGAACGCTCGCGCTATTTGGGTCCGGGCGAGCGAGATGCCAATATTGTCAGCGATCTCTATCACGCAAGGCTGCTCAAGACCGGCCAACTGGACGCCAAGCTGGCCGGCGAGGTCCCTGGCGGGTTCAAGCCCTCGAAAAATGCGCGCGATCTGATCAAGGGCTTTGTTGCGGGCATCAACCGCTATGTGAGCGATACCGGCATAGCCAACCTGCCGGATGACCGGTGCAAGGGCGCGGCCTGGGTGCGGACCTATACCGAACGGGACTATTGGCAGGTGATGGTCGTCGGACAGATCCCGACCCTGCTGCCGGGTGTCGCGACCGCAGCCCCTCCCGGAATTGCTGACATTGTCGCGCCCCATGCGCCGGTCGAGCGCTCCCCGGTTCCAGAGGGGCAAAATGGCAGCAATGCCTACGCCCTTGGCCGAGAGGTCACCAAGTCGGGCCATGGCGTCCTGCTCGGCAACCCGCATTATCCGTGGGACGGCATCAACCGCTTCACGCGGATGCATCTGATCATTCCCGGCAAGCTGAATATTGTTGGCGCAGGCCTCGAGAACACGCCGTTCCCCGGCATCGGTCATAACCAGTGGATGGCTTGGACCCATACGGTCTCGACCGCCCGGCGCTTTGGCCTGTTCGAACTGACCCTCGACCCCAAGGACCCAACGGCCTATCTGCTGGATGGCAAGTCCGTGCCGATGGATCGGACCACCGTCACGGTTCAGGTCAAGACCGATGGCGGCTTGGTGCCCTTGACCCGCACCCTCTATGACACCCGTTATGGCCCGATGGTTGAGAGCCTAATCAACCCTTGGACGGCCGAGCGCGCCTATGCGGTACGGGACGCGCCCGTGGGCCTGCGCAGCATCGACCAGTACCTGACCATGTTCCAAGCGCGCAATGTTCACCAATTGGCTGCGGCCTTGAGCCAGTATCAAGCCGCCGGGTTCAACACCACCGCCGTGGATACCGGCGGCGAAGCCTTCTATGGCGACATCGGTCCCCTACCCTATGTCACAGACGCGAAGGCGCAGGCCTGCTCGGCCTCGGACCTGGCCCGTAAGGCGTGGAAAGACACCCGTGTTCCGGTGCTCGACGGCTCGCGCTCGGCCTGCGGTTGGGATAGCGACCCCAAGGCGGCCACCACCGGCATCTATCCCGCCTCGGCCCTGCCCAAGATCTTTCGCAACGACCATCTGAGCAACTCGAACGACAGCTATTGGCTGTCCAACCCCAAACAGCCCTTGGCCGGATATGGCCGCATCTTTGGCGAAGAGGCGACCACGCGCTCCTTGCGCACGCGCTTGGCCCTCAAACAGATCGACGACCGCCTGAGCGGACAGGACGGGCTTGGGGCTCCGAAGTTTGATTTGAAAACGGTCGAGGCGGTTCTGTTCCGCAACCGTAATCTGGGCGCAGAAATGACCCGCGATCCGCTGGTTGCCCTGTGCCGCAAGGCAGCCGCTGGCCCTCAGCCGGACCTGACCGAGGCCTGCGACGCCTTGGCCGCTTGGGACCTTAAGGTCAATCTCGACAGTCGCGGCGCGCACATCTTCCGGCTCTTTGTCGAAAAGAACGGGCTGGTCTTTAAGGTGCCTTTCGATCCTGCCGATCCGGTCAATACGCCCAATAGCCTAGACGTCGACAATCCCAAGGTGCTGGCTGCGCTGGTCGACAGCGTCAAGCAACTGCGCGCGCTCAACATCCCGATGAACGCCGCCCTTGGCCAGATCCAGAACGAACCCCGCGCGGATGGTGAGCGCATCCCTATTCATGGCGGCCCCGGACCCGAGGGGATCTTCAACGTCATCACGCCGGTCGACCTGAAGGCCGAAAAGGGCTGGACCAAGATCCGTCATGGCTCCAGCTGGATCATGGCGGTCGAGTTCACCGACAAGGGCCCTATCAGCCAAGGGGTTCTGACCTATTCCCAGTCCACCAACCCCTCCTCGCCCCATGCCGCCGACCAGACCCGGCTCTATTCGCAAAAGGGCTGGGACGATCTCTATTTCACCCCCTCCGCGGTAAAAAAGGCCGCCGTCTCAACCCGCGTCCTGACGGGCCCCTAGGCGGCTTTCACCACGCCCGCGACCATGTCTCGGCGAAGCCAGCGGCAGGTCAGCAGGAAGAAGAACCCGCCAAGGGCGTAGAAGGTCGATGTGATGAGCATAGAGTTCTGCAGGCTTTCAGGGTGGGCGGCGGCGCAGACCCCCTGCTCCATGGCAGACAGGGCGGTCTTGGCCGCGCCTTCGCACATCTTGCGGGTCAGGTCAGCGGCGCCCAACTCCGTCACCTGCAGCTTGAACAGGTGGTCGCTCAGCCAGCCAATGAACAGTGGGCCAAACCCGTAGCCCAGCAGATTGATGAGGAACAACATAACCGCCGTCGAGACGGCTCGGACCTGAGCCGACACAACGCCCTGCCCGATCGTATATTGCGCGGCCAAATAGCCGTACTTGATCGCCCCGCCAAGGCACAGGGCCACCAGACAGACGGTCAGGTTTGAGGTGGTAAAGGCCAACAGATAGAAAGGCACGCTCAGGGTCAGACCGATGGCCGTCATCCAGGCAATGGCGTTGGGATATTTCTTGGACATGCGCTCGGCCATCCAGCCCATCGCCACCGTGCCAACAGCCGATGATAGGGCGACCGGGGTATTGATCATCAAGGCCGCTTCACCGGCCGAAAGGCCAAAGCTTCTGTTGATGAATAGAGACTGGAACGAGCTGATCCCATAGCCACAGAAAGCCGCGATGGTTGCCCCCGCGCACATGGTCCAGAAGGAGGTTTTTGTCGCCAACTCCGCCAAGGCCTGCTTGAAGCTCGGCCGAGCACTGCGCACCGTACCCGGCGGATCAGTATAGCCCCGAGGCGGCTCCTTAACCGTCATTTTCAGCAAGACCGCCACCAGTACACCCGGCGCGCCAATGACGAAGAAGGCCGCGCGCCATCCAAAGGCGTCCGTGATCGGTCCCCCGACCAAATTGGCCAAGGCCCCGCCCAAGGTGACGCCCATGGCGTAATAGCCCAAGGCCGTTGATCGTTTGTTGGCGGGATAATAGTCCGCGATGAGAGAATTGGCCGGCGGCGTACAGCCCGCCTCCCCAATGCCAACCGCCACGCGGCAGGTGAGCAGCACCCAAAAGGCACCAATCGTGATGCCCCCCAGTGTCACCTCACGCGACAGACCGCAAAGCGCTGTGGCCAAGGACCAAAGACCGACACAGACCGACATGATCCAGACCCGGTGGCGCGTCTCTGCGAACTGCGCGAGCGGAATGCCGATCACCGTATAGAGTAGCGCAAACCCAAACCCGGTCAGCAACCCAAAGGCCGTGTCGGAAATACCCAGTTCTGGCTTCATCTGCGGCGCCACCACAGACAGAAGACCCCGGTCTACGAAGTTGAGGATATAGACCAGCAACAGGATATTGATGACATAGAAGCGATAGGGCTGAGTTCCGAACCCAACATTATGGCCGTCCTGCTCCGCCGCAGCCGTTATGCTCACGCTTCACTCCCCGACAGGGTTCGTCCCCATCTTCTGTCGTTTCTGGCCGTATCTGACGCGCATCCTAGGGAGCCGACCGGCGTCGGGCAAGGGCATCCTCCTCGCCACGCATTTCATTATTGATTGAAAATATTAGTTGCGTATTCACAACAATTTATTATTCTGAAGCCATGTTGTATAACCGCATTCACCTATTTCGAACGGAACGTGGGCTGTCTCGCAAGGAGGTGGCCGACCTCATCGCGGTGAATCCGCAGACCATAGGTTTTCTAGAGCGCGGCGATTACAGGCCCACGGTCGAGTTAGCGATCAAACTGGCGAACCTATTCGGCGTGACGGTTGAAACCCTGTTCTCACTCGAACCCTTCCCGACCCTCGCTCAACAACTCAACCCCAAAAACCAAGCTTCAGGAGAGGCAGAATGAAAAAGGATAAGGCTGGAAATTTTGTCCGCATCAATCTCGGCCATCGAAAGAGCAAGGCCTTGAGTGGATATGCGCTCGTTGCAATGCACCTCTGGTTCGTTTTGAAACTCAACCTGCCTTCAGCTGAAGGGTTGATGGAGCTCATCGTCAGCCTATGCGCGCTCACAGGAATGATCGCGAGCATCATATTTTTCGTTTCCACCTATGGCGTCTTGGCCAATGCGCCCGACCAAATGCTAGACGAACGCGAGGTGGGCGAGCGATATCGGGCCTACTTCGACAGCTTCAAATATCTTCTTTTGATGACCATCCTCGGCGGCATGATCCCGGAGCTGATGTCGAAAGCCTTGGGGTTTGAACTCTCAGTTGGCGTCATGAAAAACTTCATGCTTCTCATGTTCACGACCGGGCTGGTCCTGCCCGGTGCCTTTTTGGCGTGGCGCGATAGGCCGGTGATTGCGGAAGATTAATCACCCCACCTGCGGCCAGTCTGGCAGGGCCAGTTTGACGGGTTGGCCCTTGAGGGTGGTGGCGAGGTGGACGAGGAAGCTGGCAATGCCTGCCGCGCCCTGCATATAGCCGGTCTGGGCCTCTAGAAAGTCGGGGCGGTCGCGGTGTTCGGCCTGGATCCAGCTTCGGCGGCCGCCCTCAAGGCGGCTATTGGCCACGATCACGTCGGCGCAGCGCTTGGCCAGCGACAGATAGGCCTCCTCGCCCGTGCGACTGGCCATCAGCAGGGCGAACTCGCCCACACCCGCATCGCCGCAGCACTGGCTATGATTGGCCCACAGCCCTTTAGACCGAGATTCTGGTGCCCCCAGCGCGAGCATGCCGCGTGTCAGGGCCCGCGCCTCTTCCAGCCACTCGGCCTCACCCGTCACGTCATAGAGCTCAAGGAATAGCCGCCCGGTTCCCGCAGGACCATGACAGGCCCCCAGATAGAAGATCGGGTTGCGCGCCTCTTCTGTGTGACAGACCAGCCGCCCGTCGCCCACTGTGCTGGCGCGGCTTTGGACATAGCGGGCTGCCGACTTTGCCGCCTCCAGATAGCGCGCGTCGCCCGTGGCGCGGTAGAGCTCGATCAGGAAATAGCCGACCCCCGCGCCGCCATGGGCGAAATTGGGGGCGGTAAAGGCAAAGGGCATATCGGCCATCATCAGCCAGCGCAAGCCATCCGCCGTCGGCTCAGCCACCTCGAGCAGGCGGTCCGCGCAGGCCACCGCCCAATCCAGAGCCTTAGGGTGAAGGCCGTGCCTGTGACCATAGAGTAGGACCAGCCCCGCCCCCGCCGCGCCGACCGACTGATCATAGATCTCGCGGTTGCCGGTAAAGCCGGTTATGTCCGAAAAGGGCATGGGCTCGATCCAGCCGATCCCGGCCCCCAGATCGCTGGCCTGCGCCCGCAGATGGGCGAGGCACTGACCGGCCAGGGCGCGAAAATCGTCCCGCCCACTGGCCCGCGCCAACTCGCTCATGGCAAATGCATAGCCCGGCCAACCGCGCGACACACTGACCGACAGATGATCGACGCGGCCCAGATGGGTGGCCACCTCTTCGCCCGCCGCAACGGCCTTGGCCAGCGCCGCCGGATCGCCCGTCGCGGCATGAAGCTCGAGCAACAAGAGAGTAATGCCTGACGAGCCGTGATAGAGGCTGTAGTCCGACCCCGAGCCCTGATCCGCCCGCCGCCACTTGGCCCGACCCTCAATCTGCTGCCCATCAATAAACTGCGCCGCCTGCTGCGCCACGGCCAGATACTCGGTCATGCTTGCCCCCTCATCGGCGAAACTCCGCTCGCTCAGGTTAGGCTTAGGCCGAGGGGCGTGGGGGCTCAAGGGGAAAGAGGGGTTGGGCGCCCCAACCCCCTTCCCTACCCAGTTGACATCCCCTCCGCCGGGCCAGATGATTGTTATCAATGATTAGGCTCGGTTGAACGGGTGCGGGTGGGGGAAACTATGTCGGTGATTGATGGTGCTTGTCGCCTTCCCCTCAATGCGCGCTCGCCCAATCGCCGCCCCTGATCACAGCCTTTGCCCTAGCCCCTTTTTAAGTTTTGACCCGGAGTCCTGCCATGTCTCGTCTCAAGTTCGGTGCCTTCCTTGCGCCTCACCATCCGATTGGCGAGAACCCGACATTGCAGTTTCGCAATGACCTCAAGCTAGCCGCCCATCTGGACGAGCTCGGCTATGACGAGTTTTGGTGCGGGGAGCACCATTCGACCGGCTGGGAAATGATTGCCTCGCCAGAGATGTTCTTGGCGGCGGCGGGAGAGCGCACGCACCGCATCCGCCTCGGCACCGGGGTTGTCTCCCTGCCCTATCACCACCCCTTCAACGTCGCCCAGCGGATGGTCCAGTTGGATCATATGACCGGCGGGCGGGTGATTTTCGGGACGGGTCCCGGCGCCCTGCCATCGGACGCCCACATGCTGGGGATCGACCCCATGACCCAGCGCGACCGGCAAGATGAGGCCATCGGCGTGATCCGCCGCCTGCTGGCCGGTGAGCGCGTGACCCACACCAGCGACTGGTTCACCCTGCAAGATGCCCGCCTGCAACTGTTCCCCGTGCAAGAGGAGCTGCCGATGGTTGCCGCCTCCTCGATCAGCCCGTCTGGCATGACGCTGGCCGGGAAATACGGCATGGGCGTCCTGTCGATTGGCTCCAATTCCGACGCGGGCCTTGCCGCCCTGCCCACCCAATGGGGCTTTGCCGAAGAGGCCGCCGCCAAGCACGGCAATGTGGTGGATCGCAAGAACTGGCGCGTGCTGATGTCTTGGCACATTGCCGAGACCCGCGAAGAGGCCCGCGCTCAGGCCGGTGAAGGCCTCAAGCTCTGGCACAATGAATATCAGGTCGGTACCCTGATGCGGCCCGACGCTAAGCCGTTCTTGACCGCTGACGAGGCCCTGCACGAGACCGCGTTCGTCGAAGGTGCCGCCGCCGTTATCGGCACGCCTGACGATCTGATCGCCGCGATCCGCAAGATGCTCGCCTCATCCGGCGGCTTTGGCACGGTTCTGGGCTTTGCGCACGACTGGGCCAACCGGGAAAATACCCTGCGCAGCTGGGACCTGATCGCACGCTATGTGATGCCCGAGGTGAATGGCATGCTCGAAGGCTACCGCGCCTCGCGCGCCTATGTCATCGAGAACCGCGAGTGGTTCAACCGCGCGGGCCAGGCCGTGCTGTCCAAGATCATGTCCCACGAGGGGGCTGCTGCGGCCCTCAAGGCCGGAATGGAGGGCGGCGTCGCCATGCGCTCGCCCAACGCACCAGACCTGAAAAAGGCGGCGGCGGACCTGAAGTAGGCGGGTCTAAGTCTCAAAGATCAAAGGCGCTCCTTCCCCGACTAAGCGCGGGGAAGGAGGCTCTTTCTTAGAAGGTCAAATTCGCCCAAGCGCCATCGCACTGGTGCTGCGTGCGGAAGGCCTTGGCGGGCATGGACGTGATGCCGCCTTGATCGGCAACATCCAGCGCTTGGATCTTACCAGACTTGTAGGCCGACCATTCTGGCACGCCCTTGCCGTTTGGCGTTCCTGTGCGGGCAAAGTTGGTCCAATAGCGGGTCATGGCCTCTTTCAAAGCGGTCTGCTCTGCTCCGCCAATCGGCAACATATTGAACAGATATGGCAGTTCCGCCGCGTGGGCGGCCCCCTGCTTGTAGGTCAGCATATATTTGCCCCCAAGCGAGCCAACCAAGGGCGGAGCGCTCTGGTTGCGATACTCATACATCCAGACCGACGAGCCCTGCCCGGCAACGCGGGACGAGACATTGATACCGTTGCACGAAAAGATGCTGTCGGTACCCGCAACCCCGGCCACGAGGCTGGGCTGCATGACCGGGTCGGAGCCATAGGCCGACAGGGGATAGTACTTGGTCTTGATGTCCTGAACCGAATGGCCAGATTGAGCGGCCATACCTTCTGCACCCTTGTCATAGGCCTCTTGGCTCATCACGAAGGACCGATTGGCGGGATCGAAGTTCGGCGGCTTGGCCGAGAACCGTGCCGTCATCTCGCCAATGGCCACGAACATATCATTTTCGTTTTCGTTGGAGCCGTTGATCAAAGGCACCTTGTTGTTCTTGCCCGCCACAAAGGTTGCCTTGATGGTCTGGGGCAGGACCTTGGCGTCAACCGACGGAACGACGTTTGAGTTGACCTTGGTGAAGGCGCTCAAAAGCTTTGACCGCACCAGGCTCTCCGGCATCGCCCGAAGGCAAGCCGCCGTCAGGTCCGAACCGGCGCAGGCCGCTGGGCTATCAGGTCCCGCGCTGGCCAGGGTCGCGGTCAGGGCCTCTGTGCTCTTGGCCTCCAGATCGGCTTGGGCCAGTTGACTCGAAACCCCATAGGCCCCGCTTTCGATGATCGCCTTTTGGAACAGGCCTGCTGATCCGGGGGCCGCGAGGTGGCTCAGCACACTGAAACCGCCGGCAGACTCGCCAAAGATGGTCACATTCTTTGGATCGCCGCCAAAGCTGGCAATATTGGCCTGAACCCAGCGCAGCGCCGCCTGCTGGTCCATGATGCCATAGTTTCCCGAACTGCCGTCCTGATCGCGCAAGGCGGGATGGGCAAGGAAGCCGAGCGCGCCGAGGCGATAGTTGATGGCCACGACAATGACGCCCTTAGTCACCAAGGCGGACGGATCGGCATAGCCGCCAGCGCTGCCGCTGGTGAAGGCCCCGCCATGAATCCAGACCATCACGGGGAACTTACCCTCAGCCGAAGGGCGGTGAACATCCAGATAGAGGCAATCTTCACTGTCGCTCGCCGCCCGACCAATCGCCATCGACGGCTGCAGGCAGGCCGCAGACGACTTGGTCTTTTCGAGCGGCGCGGTCCAGTTGGCGGCAGGCTGCGGTGCCTTCCACCGCAGGTCACCGACCGGCGGCGCGGCATAGGGAATGGCGAAGTAGGTGGTCATGTCCCCGCGAACCGTCGCCTTGACCGGTCCAGCGGCTGTGGTCACCGCCTCAGGGGCTGCAGCCTGAACCGATGAGGCGCTGCCCAGCACCGAAAGGCCCAAGGCCGCTGCTAAAACAAGAACCGATCCACCCGTCCGAAGAGATGTTTTCATGGTGCGCTTCTTCCCAATTTTGCTGTTTTTTCCACGCTAATCTAATGTCGTGGCCAAAGCCAATAGGTTGTTGTTCCCCCGCCGTTGGAGGGCCCCAAGGCCGATAGACCTGCGGCAGGACGGCAACGGAAAATCGGGATCAAAAAGACACGTCAAAGGTGGTTAGCGGTGACGCCCCCCATATGCTAACACCCCCCTCGTCGCGGTCGGGCGACGATAGCGCGATAGCCTGTTTGGCAGCGGGAGAGTCTAAGATGAGCAAAGTGCTGGTAATCGGAGCGGGCGGCGTCGGCTCGGTGGCGGTCCACAAGATGGCGATGAGCGCGGAGATCTTCTCCCACATCACGCTGGCCAGCCGCACCAAATCCAAATGCGATGACATTGCAGCCTCGGTCAAACAGCGCACCGGCGTCACCATCGACACGGTTGCGCTCGACGCCGATGACGTGGCCGCGACCACTGCCCTGATCAAGGCCGTTCAGCCCAAGCTGGTGGTCAATCTGGCCCTGCCCTACCAAGACCTCGCCATCATGGATGCCTGTCTAGCTGCTGGCGTGAACTATCTCGATACCGCCAACTATGAGCCGCGCGACGAGGCCAAGTTCGAATATAGCTGGCAGTGGGCCTATCAGGACCGGTTCAAGGAGGCAGGCCTGATGGCCCTGCTCGGCTCTGGCTTTGATCCGGGCGTGACCTCGGTCTTTACCGGCTATACCAAGAAGCACCTGCTCGATACCATCGAGACGCTCGACATTCTGGACTGCAATGGCGGTGACCATGGCCACCCCTTTGCCACCAACTTTAATCCCGAGATCAATATCCGCGAAGTCACCGCACCCTCGCGCCATTGGGCAAAGGGTCAGTGGATCGAGGGGCCGCCTCTGGCCCACAAGCAGACCTTCGATTTCGAGCAGGTCGGCCCCAAGAACATGTACCTCATGTATCATGAGGAGTTGGAATCTCTGGCTAAGTTCTATCCCGAGATCCAGCGCATCCGGTTCTGGATGACCTTTGGCGATGCCTATCTCAAGCACCTCGAAGTGCTGGGCAATGTTGGCATGACGCGGATTGATCCGGTCATGTTCGAGGGCCGCGAGATCATCCCCCTGCAGTTCCTCAAGGCCCTGCTGCCCGAACCCTCTTCGCTGGGCCCCCGCACACGCGGCAAGACCAATATTGGCACCATCGCGACCGGCACCAAGAACGGCCAGCAAAAGACCTTCTATATTCGCAATATCTGCGACCATGAGGAGGCCTATGCCGAGACCGGCTCTCAGGCCATCAGCTACACTACCGGCGTTCCAGCCATGATCGGCGCGGCCCTGATGCTGACCGGCCAATGGGCTGGGGCTGGCGTGTTCAACATAGAGCAGCTCGATCCCGATCCGTTCATGGACCTGCTCAACAAACATGGCCTGCCTTGGAAGATCGAAGAGCTTCCCGCGCCCCTAGACTTCTGATCGGTCCAGCGAAGATGGAAACACAAGCGGGCGGCCCCGGGGCCTTTGCCGAATTTGATCTGGGCCGGGTTCCCTCGCCCTGCTTCGTCGTCGATGAGGCAGCGGTGCGGCGCAATCTGGCGGTGCTCAAGGATGTCGGCGACCGGGGCAATGCCAAGGTCCTATTGGCCCTCAAGGCCTTTTCCATGTGGGCTCTGGCCGATCTGGTCGGGGACTATATGGCGGGGGTCTGCGCCTCTGGCCTTTGGGAAGCGCGGCTGGCGCGTGAGCACTATCACGGGGAACTGACGACCTATTGCCCGGCCTATCGCCGCCAAGATGTGCCTGAGATCCTGCACCTGTCCGACACGGTGATCTTCAATTCCCCCGACCAGTTGGCGCGGTTTCAGGACGAGATCACCACCGCCCGCGCCAAGGGTGAGCGCTTCGAGATCGGCCTTCGGATCAATCCCGAACATAGCGAAGGGTCGGTGGCCAAATATGACCCCTGCCAGATCGGCTCGCGCCTCGGCTTTCCGATCTCACAGCTTCGGGCCGAACATCTCGAGGGCGTAGACGGCCTGCATCTACACGCCCTGTGCGAACAGGATTTTGTGCCCCTGCGCCGCATCTGGGACGCGATCACGCCACGGCTCGAAGGCCTGTGGCCCAAGATCAAGTGGGTCAATCTGGGCGGTGGCCACCACATCACGCGCGCCGACTATCAGCGCGAAGATCTGGTCGCCTTCCTGCGCCAGATCACCGAGCAGCACGATATTGAGGTCTATCTCGAACCGGGCGAGGCCATCGCTTTGGATACCGGCATTTTGATCGGCGAGATTCTTGACGGGTTCACCAATGGCGTCGCGGTCGGGATCACCGACATTTCCGCCACCTGCCACATGCCCGACGTTATCGAGGCGCCCTATCGCCCCGCCATGCTCAATGAGCCCGATGAGGGGGTGAGCGTTCGCTTGGGCGGCCCCTCCTGTCTGGCTGGCGACATAATCGGTGACTATCGCTTCACCACCCCGCCGCCCGCTGGCACCCGCATCGCCTTCCTCGACCAAGCCCACTATTCCATGGTCAAGACCAACACCTTCAACGGCGTCCCCCTGCCCTCCATCGCCCTATGGAACAGTGAAACCGACGCCCTGCGGATGGTGCGGCAGTTCGACTATACCGACTTTAGGGATCGGCTTTCTTGATCCAGACGACGTCCCGCCCCTTCGGTCGCCACTACGCCTTCATCGTTGTGGCAGCGATCTTTCTGGCCCTGATGGGGGCCGCTGGACTGCGGGCGGCACCGGGCGTTTTGATGTTGCCGTTGGAAAAGGCTTTCGGCTGGAACCGGGGCCTGTTGTCGGCCGCAGCGGGGCTTGGGATCTTTCTCTATGGGCTGACCGGGCCGTTTGCTGCGGCCCTGATGCAGTCCTTTGGGGTGCGCCGGACCGCCGCACTCGCCCTCAGCCTTCTGGCGGTGTCAGCGGGCCTGTCGAGCCTGATGACCGAGCCTTGGCACTATCTGGCCACTTGGGGCGTGATGAGTG
>Ga0214919_10006147_pt1 | contig 16622 bp, 17 predicted proteins | sample LL1503_MetaG_FD_177994 | JGI IMG/M metagenome (GOLD analysis project Ga0214919, IMG submission 177994) | Freshwater microbial communities from Lake Lanier, Atlanta, Georgia, United States - LL-1503 | ecosystem: Environmental > Aquatic > Freshwater > Lake | place: USA: Georgia | collected... | reverse complement strand
AATATAGTCCAATGCTTCGCCTGTTTGATGAGCGGATATGCCTTCTGGGTATTGGTTTAGTAGTTCTGTTGCCTGATCAATTAGTGGCCTTGCTAAAGTTTTAGGCATAACTTTTAATACTGTTTTTGGAATGAGTTTTGTCCCATTTTCCCAGAGCTCAGAAATTTTCATGGCAATTTCACCGGCTTTGTCATTGCAGCTTTTACAATCAACAGCATATAGCTTAATAAGAAATTTACTACCTTCTCTTTTCCAGATATCAAACATTGCAGCAACTTGCCTGTCAGATAATCGTAAACCGCTTGTTATAATTGGCTGGTTATAACCAAGTGTAATTGCTGCTTTATCCATGATATCAGCAAAAAGTTTAGCATCTTCAGATACATTCATATCTGAATCGACCGATTTGTATTCGTAAAGAATGTCGTATATTTTAATTTGATTTTTTGATTGTATCATGAAGTTAAATATTAACTTCTCAAGGATTTAATATTTGTCTGCTCGATCAATAAGTGCGTGTAGGTGGCTAAGTTTATTTAGTTATTTTTTTCCATTCTTTATATGACTCTTTTTCTCCAATAATAAAAGCGTGCATCCCAGCCCATCTAATATTGTGTTCTCTACAAAACCTACTTAGATTTATTATTGGACCATAAATTTCGCCAGTTGGTGATTGAATCTGCACATCATATATCTTACTAATTTTTTGTATTCTTTCCTGTTCAACATCTTCTTCCGTAAGATGTTTATTCGCCTCAAGTCTCCAGCCTTTAGCTATTTTTACTTTCCCTTTCAAAAGTTGTCGTATCATCTCCGAAGAGATGTTATGAACTTTGCAAAATTGGTTCATATTTACAATTGGACCAAATATTTCATTCGACCGGTTGACTAATCGTATGTCAAATGTCCGTTTTAACTTTTCTGCTGTTTGTTCATGGCGTGAAAGAAGTGGTTCATCCTTTTTACTAGCTAGCCGCCAACCTTTACAGGTATTGGTTTTACCTTTTCGTAAACAAGATAAATTAGATTGTGAAATATTTATTTCTTTGCAAAATTTTTTTATACCAACTACCGTAACAACTTCACCCGTTGGGCTTACAAGTTCAACCGTTATTTTTTTTGCATTTTGCGACATTTTGGCTTTTACCTCATCAGAAAATTTAGTGCCAAGTTGCGAATAAGCAGTGGGGTTAATATTGTAACAATTTTGTTGATCATCGTAATATTTATTTAACCAAAACTGTTCACGCTCAATCATATTTTCAATAGAACAATATTCAATAGCTTTCATTAAGTACGCATCACCATGTTTGTTATATTCTTTTTGTAAATAAGGCGACGCTTTACCTTTACGTAATTTGCTATTATGTACTGCGAGACGTTTCGTTATTGATACACAACTACCAATATATATTCTGCCATTACGATGGTTGGTTATTTGATAAACGCAAGGAATATTGCGTCGAATTTCAAAATCTGCCGAAAAGAAAATAGCATTATATTGCTTCATGCGTATAAGTATTATTTCCCTTTATTTTATCTTCTTATTTTATTAATCTAAGCCCACCAACAGCGATTACCCATGCATCGCTCATGTCTCTGGATTCTTGTCCGTAGATTTCACGACCCTTGTTCTTACCAGATTTGGTAATATGTTTTTTCCAAGGAAATTTGGGATGAAGAGTTGTAGTAAACTCGAAGACTTTTTCTTTGACGGGTCTTTTATCTGATAATGTGTTTTTATAACCGACTGCCTTACGTGCTGATGAGACGTTAATATCATATACTTCTGCGTTAAAGGTTTTGTGTGACAAATATGAAATGAGTGCATTAAATTTGGCAAGACTAAACAGTGTATCCGCACTGCTAAAACCAGTATTAAACATCTTTGCGTTTTCTTCTACAAAAATTTTATTTATCGGTTTATCACCAATTAATCTTTTTATTTCTTCAATTCCTCTGTCTGCCTTACTCCATAATGTAGTTAGTGACGAGCTTGTTAATTTCACAGAATCAAGTAAAATTAACTGTTCATTTTTATCAATTAAACATACACCAGTGCAGCTAGTCGATATATCAAGGCCACAATAATATGATTCCTTGTCATTTTCGCCAACATCTTTTTCTTTGTTTTTTTTCATGTTTAAAATTCATTTCCTTTATGTCTATAAGACAGATGCATTAATTTTTCGTAAACCAGAAAGCTTCACCCAATCAGGAATGCTGCGATTAATTTTATCATCAATTAGAATATCAAAAGTCTCTTCTTCAATATTATTTTTAATAATAAAACCAACGGTGTCTTCTACGAAATTATCGTATTTTCTCTCTCTTTCCAGAAAAAAAGCACCTCTAATTTTTTTCAATTGCACCAAACAACCGGGTTCGATCCATGAAACATCAGGCACACCAATCGCACCCGTAAGGTTTGCACCCCAAAGATTTGCGCCCGTGAGGTCTGCAACTGTTAGATTTGCACCATAGAGGTATGCGCTGACAAGATATGCACCGTTAAAATTTGCGCCCGTGAGGTTTGAAAAAGATAGATTTGTATCTGATAGTTTTGTGCCCGATAGATTTGCACGAGTTAGATTTGCACCTTCAAGACATACATCTGTGAGATCTGCGCCGACAAGTGATGCATATGTGAGGTCTGCGCCTGTGAGATCAGAGCCTGTGAGATCAGCACCCGTTAGGTTTGCATCACGTAGATCTGCACCAATGAGATCTGCAACTTCACCTTGCTTGCCATTAGTTTCAATCCAAAGCTTGTGCAAATCAATAATTTCTTTTATTTTAGATGCTTCCATAAATTATATTTTATAGAGTCTGCCATAAAAAGTCAAACTGTTTATATTTTAACGGAAATTATTGATTCTTATTATTTTTTCGGAACTTCCTTTTTTCTGCGTTGTCAAATTAATAGACAGATATTCAACTGTCAGATTCTGGAGTAACCATGGCAACACAAAAAAACAATAAAGTAGGCGAATCGGTTATTGAAATAAGTATTCTTTGGGGAACTTCAGTTCTTCAAGTGGCGCATATAAATCAAGATAAAAGTTTTTTGCTAACAAGCACCAAAACAACAAAAGATGATTCTCATTTTATCGTTGGTTCTGAAGTGCTCGGTCATCTAAATGAATTTCCAGTTGTTTATAATAGCAAACTAATGCTATTAGAAAATACAGAATTGAAAATAAATGATAAAAACTGTGCTATTAAAGATCTTATTGGTTCTGGACAAATAATCCTAGCAAATTTTATTGAAGATGCATATGAACTGGATATGCAACCATCAACAACTTACCATATGAAATTTGGCATCATTACAGTAATCGCAAAAAAAGTTGCGCCAGCAATGAAATTGGCACATGTAAGAAAACATGATCCCACAATCATTGGAGCAAGCATATGCTCCGCTGTTGCTGTTTTTGCCTCAGTCTTAACAATAAATGCACTTGCAAATGCAGACAGCAGCCTTTTAATGCAAGGCAATGAAGAAGATCGCTTGAATGATCTCCGTGCATTTATCCAACGTCAACAAGACCGCCAAATAGAACAGCCTCAAACCGTTAGCGATAGCCAAGAATCAACACAATCCAGCTCTAGCCATTCTGGGCCTACTGGACAAATGGGAAATCGCCAGTCTACAGTTAGAAATGCTCGCCGTGCGATCCGAAATAACAATGAACTTCCTCATTTATCCCGTCTAGAAGCACGTGATGCGGTAGCCAGCAGAGGTATATTTGCGGCTCTAGGTAACTCAAGCGCTGCTTTTAATGGAGGTTCATCTGGTATCGTATCTCCGTTTGGAAGAATGACAGAATCTGGTTTGGAAAACCAAAATGCTAATGGAAACTTAAACGGAGATTCAATCGGTGATTCTTTTGGTTACAATGGACTTGGCCAAACTGGTACAGGTTGGGGAGCCAACGGATCAACCGATGGACTTATAGGACTTGGCAGATTAAGTACAAGAGGACGGGGCAATGGAGATGATCAAAGATATGGCACTGATCGTGGCTCAAATCTTCATAATAGAGCAAATCATGGCCCAATAGTTCGAACAGCATCTCCAATCGTAGTAGGATTGTTGTCTCCAGAATCAATAAGAAGAGTTGTTATTCGCAACCTTTCCCAAATCATTCACTGTCACGAACAAGGACTCGTTCAAGATCCTGCTTTGGAAGGTCGTGTTGTTGTTCGGTTTGTTATCGGTAACGAAGGAACAATATTGGGATCAAACATATCAGAAAGCAGCATTGCTGTTCCATCAGTTGCAGAATGTATTTCAAACGCTGTGAGACATTGGCAATTCCCTGCCCCAGAAGGCGGTGGAGTTGTAACTGTAAACTACCCATTCAACCTTCAACATCCAGAATAAACTAACATCAATATCAAGTATTGTTTTTTATGTCAAGTATTTTCTTGAAAGCTTCAACCACGGCATCTGTCCATATCTCATATGTCCAACCATTATTCTGTTCGGTTATCCATCTACGAGCAGCAGCGGCCTTTGCAACCACAACACGATTGGCAACCTTATCCTGACGTTTCACCTCAACAATAACCCTCTTACCAGATTTGTAGGTTATTATAAAATCAGGATAATAATCGTGATGTTTCCCGGCTGTAACATAAGGAATCTGAATACTCTCATATTCGTATGATATTACATCTGGATTGCTGTCGAGTGTTTTGGCGACGATCAATTCCCAGCCACTGCGATAACGAATAGGCACAGAACATTTTGGTGAATGATGTATACCTGTCTTGTAATGACGTTTCCTTTTACGTCGCTTTACAGATTTCTTAATTGATGACATTATTTTGAATATGAGAATCTCTTTTTTGAAAAATAATCGAGTTTTACCGTAAATTTAAGCTTATCTCCAGTTCTCTTTAAAACGGGCGAAGAAATTTTTGTACGGGCCAGAACATTTAAATTTTCATCGTGGATATAAATGTCCGTAATATAAACATATCGTTTATCAAAATCATCTGTTGCATTGGAAGCACTTAATGCAGGACTCCAACCCGGATTTGATGATGATACAAGTTCCAGTGGATTTGCATAAAGATCCATTTTTTGTACATGGATATTACGCTCACCAGTAAAGTTACACTCGAAACCATTTTTTCCGAAGAAATATAGGCTTGGGTTGTTTATTAAAACTATTCCATTATCATAAAATATATTTCCTATGGAATTTCCAATAGCCAAAGATCCATCAGAATCCGCACGGTAAAGACTACCATAACCATCATCTTTTAACGTAATAGACATTTTACCTGAAGAATTTGAGAGACTATTATCGGTAATAACAAAAGTTCCTTGTTTTATTTTATTGCCATAAAATAAGTTACTGATATCAAACATTACAACTTGCAGAGAACCATTCTCTTGTGTTCGCTGAAGAATCGATGGTGTTTTTTGTTGATTCAAAACACCAAGAGAACTTGTGGAATCTAGGCCAGATAATGTGCTAATGATGCTTCCACTTGTTACTGTGTTTAATAATATGTTTCCATTATTTGGCGGCACAAGATCATAAATTGAAGAAAGTGGATACATGTTTCTTAAACTAATAAGATTATATGCAAGATTTCCTCTGTCAGTTACGAATGAACTACTATCAAGTTCTCCAAGTAACTCAAAATAATTTGGACTAAAATTTCCATTGTCATTTGGTAAAACTGTCAGAGATGCTTTTTTATTTGATCCAGTTGCATACAAAAACTCATTTGCAGTTAATTGTTGTTGAGTGTTTGGGATCACAGATCCTGTTAATTGAATTAATCTTGGATAATTTCCTGTAGAAAAATCACGAGTAAAATTTTCAAGATTTATATAATGACCACCGGAATCAAATGAAAGATCAACGTTAAATGGCTGTGTTGTTGTTCCGTTAATAGCAAGGAATGGACTAGCCAAAACACCACCAACCGATCCATTTAAATCAACGCTTCGTGTTGGTGATTCTTTTGTAAATAATGGTGGCAAATAAAATAAAATATCAGAACTTAAAGGCGCACCAGTTGTTCTTCTTAAAGCTATTTCATCTCTTGATAGATATTTGTTATAAATCTTAAGTTCATGCACTTCCGCTTGCAGTGGATGATTTAGCGAATAAACTGATGGCTCATCCTGAGTAGTGCTTGAATTCAACGAGTTACCTACTGGAACCCCATAACGTTTCTTTGCTGCGACAGAAAAAAAGTATGAAGTTTTAGATGTTCCTGAATTATTACCTTGATAATAATTTCCAACAACAAGTGCATTCGGAAATTCACCGCCATTATTTATTGGCGCAATAGAAGCAGATGGAATATAAAATATACCCGAATCTGTCTCGTTAACCATAAAAGAACCAGACCCAAAATTATAACTGTTTGTCCCCCAGCGAACAGTTACGTGGCTCCATGTGTTTCTATCTATACAGTTATCATCAGAAATAAAATTTAAACCACTTAGGGATGAAAGATTAAGACTTGATGGTGAAATATTGCAGCTGTTGCTTAGTTGAAGTAAAATTCTATATTTATCCGGCAACCCGTTCGAATCTCTGCTGGAACCCGTCACTAATGATAGTGCATAAGTGCTAGATAAATGTAATATCGTACCGGCTTTAAATTCCGAAGATGCTGAATCGGCGGTATATCTTGGATTAATCCAGAAATCAAATGTAAAAGCACCAGATGGTATATATGATGCAGAAACAAGCTGCCCAACACCAACAGAAGACGCAGAAGTCGGATATATCAATCCAGAAGCTGTAGGAAGCCCACTAGCCGATATGAAATTAAGCGAATGATAGTTGGTGTATGCAAAATCATAGTTGGTTCCAAATGTGCTACAATATGGCATCAATACGTTTGTGGCAACAAACTTTTTTGTCATATCTAAATCAAGGTTTATACCAGGAACCGTTCTTATTATTTCTTGCTTTTGTATATTTCTAAGGCTCTGAGGTTGACTGCCAACTACACCAAGATATTCTTGCATGTATTGCAATTTATCAGCACTTGTCTGAGCTAGTTTTGCTTTTTTTAATATTTCACCAACATCATTTATTTGGGCATAGGCAGTATCAGGAACGCCAGATTCAGCAGTCCAATTAATGTGAAAATCTTTGATCGCATTTGATCTACGTGGATAAACATATGCCGCACCCGTAACACCTGTAATGCTACTGGATATAAACGTTGTTTTTGGTGCTGTTTGTATTGTGAATACTTCGATATCACCAGACTCAAATGGTTGAATTGACATAAGTACTTAGTTTCATTCTCTGTTAGTTTTTTTAACTATATTGCTAAATAGAGTTTAGAATTGATTGTATATCATTATCCTTTAACATAGCATGCAATCTTGGTGCCGTTATTGTTGCAACTAATTCCGCAACCTGTGGATCTTCCTTTAATTGTTTTCCAATCTCAGAAATACCGGAATTATCTAATAATGTATGCATTATTTCATGCAATAATGTTTCTTCACGCACGTCTTTTGAAACATCTCCATTAACAATAATCTTACCTTGGTAATAATCTGTGAATCCGCATATCTCATTTGAATCTCTTCCGGTAAAAGATTCAATTTCTGAACCAGACCATTTTTCAACAGAATATATACGTGCCCCTATTTTAAGATTCATTTGCAAGTTCCTTTTTTAGATCATGAAGCGAAAAGAATATTTTGAGTAAATTTTCGTAATCCTTTATTTCTTTTGTAGAATATATTCTATATTCATAACCATTTTCTTTACAATAAGCTAAAGCAGCTTTAGTTTTTTTATGTGTTGATTCATCATCTAAAAATTGTCCACCCTTTGTTTCAAGTAAACATTTTTTATCATTATCATATGTAACCAAAAAATCTGGTATGTACCTTTTATTTTCACTATATGTTATGAAAAATGACTCATATTCATAAGAAATAACAGACGCATCTTTGTCTAAACAAACCATCATTCTTTTTTCTAATGACGATTTAAATAACATTGGCTTTTTTGATTTTGTGCTATGATGCCAACCCTTAATATATCTTTTATGTTTCGTGGATTTAGAATTTATAATTCTTTCTATTGATGCTTTCGAATATCTATCCAATTGTTCAGCTGTACGCATATCTGCTGTTATTCCATAATTTGGATTTTTTTCTCCCTTATTACTCCTAATCCCTAGTGCAAACTGTTGCTTATTCTTTTTTGAAACCTTATCAGCCATGATGGCAACTCGTCTATCTGTTTTCTTAGTTAAGCCAGTCAGCCATGGCTTCATACCCTTTGTGGGACCAGTTTTTCCAAAAAAATGATGATTTTCTCCACTCTTTGCACAGGATTTAGTGCAAAATCTAGAGTTTTTCCATTTCGAAGAAGAAATTGAATATTCCTTTTTACACTTTTCGCAATTTTTTACAGTTGGCATTTTTGTGCATTCTCTAGAACAATAAATTTTACCGTTTTTAGATATGGCAGATACTCTACGCTCAAATTGTTTAGAGCATTTAATGCACGCAACAATTATAGAATTTTTCTTTGTTTCTTTAAGAATTTTACCATGACATTTATGACCACAATATATTTGTTTTTTGTGAGTTGGAATGTAGTTCTTTTTACAGATCATACATTCCTTTTCACGACGCCAATCCTCTGCAATATCAGAAAAGTAACATTTTCTTGAACAATAAACCTTATTTGGTTTTCGATTTTGAAAATCTTTTTTACAGAATTTGCAATTATAAATGTTCATGCTCCTATTCTCCAATCAATAGGAAGCCTTGTTTAAAAGATTGAATATGAGCGGGTGAAAAAACTATTTTTTGAAAGATAGGCGTTTTTTAGAAAGATAATCCAAGCGAACTTTTACGGTATACGATCTTTGGAAATTTTTCAAGATAGGGCGAGATGATTTAGCTACGGCTAACAAATTATTATCAGAGTCATAAAGACCGATACTGGTAATGAATGTGAAAGAGCGTTGAATATCTTCTTGACCCGCATCAATTACAACAATACGTCCATCGCTATCAGTATATGTTGGGTTGCTTGAATAGTTGAAACGATCAGCACCAAAATTACAGAAATAAACAGAAGAGTTGATGTTGGTTTGGTTTTGGAAAGCCATTACAGTCGCATCAGAGCCAGTGAAACGTGTAGAACACACATGATCTAAAATATCATCTACAGATGCACTATAGAATAATGCATTTAGCTTGTGGACAGAACTGCTCAGTAAGGAACCAAGAAATGGTTCAGTGGCCGTTGTTACGCTATTTATTGTACCTGATAGACTCTGTGTTACATTGAAAACACGGGACACATCAAGAACTACAATTCCTTGATCGTGCCATATAAGACCCACAGAAGCAGTTGTAGCGGTGTCTACCAGTGTTCCGACTGAACCGCCTGGAAAGCTATAGTTTACATTTGTTGTTGAACCTAAATCAGTGAAGATTCTTTCACTGGTACCAGAATGTGATAGGTCGCTCACGGCTGGGATGATGCCAGACCCTGAGCCGAACATTCTGAGTGCATAAGTTTCACGTTTTAGTTGATCTCTAGAGAATAGGCGTTTAAATGAAAAGAATAGTGCTTCTTTTATGGTAGTGCCACTAGAAGAACCAGAGATAAAACTGAAAGCTTGAGTATCATCTCCAAGCAGTTGCTGTGCAAAGGTGCGGTAATTATCAATTTTTTCTCTCATCATTAGTGAGGTTGATGGGAAATAGTATTGATCATTAACAGCATCATAAGAAGTTGTGGTTTTAGTCACAAGATCGGAAGTTGTGTGAAGACCAACTGTTATGTCGAATACAGGGTTTGCAGTTTGTAACGTAAAATCCTGATCAAATACTGTTTGAAATAATGAGGATGTAACTCCTGCCCCAGTCCCAGAACCAGTCACCCATACTTGATATTTTCTGCGTGTAACGGATGAAGAGACATCATTTCCAATAACATCAATTAATTGTTCAAGAACATCGCTTTGTGTTCTTTTATCAGTCTGTGTATTAAAAAACTCAAAAGTAGCCATTATCTATATTCCTCTTTATTGATTCTTTGTAATCTGGGCAACGAAAGTTGTCACCGCTCCAGAGCTCATACCGGTCACTCTTAATACAGTGCGAATTATAGTTTTGTTGGTTGGCTGTCCGTAAATAGTGAATTGAGCATCAGTAATAGCTTTGGCATTTACGGCAAGGCTCACAGTTGATCCGCCTTGAGAAGATAATGTGCCATCTCTAGTAACTACATAAGATGCCATGCGATTGCGATCTATCACAGGAGTACTTCCGATTATTCTTATAAAACGATCATCGCAAACAACGATATATTGGTTGTCGACAAGTTCTTGTGGGATAGTTTCGCCACCCGTCAGACTTTGTTGAACAATTACGGTTTGTTTATTTGTTGCTCCGGTGCCTAAATTTAATGTTGTTCCAGTTAAACCTTGAGTAGCTGTTAAGGACAGTGTTGTCATCGTATAACGATTTGGATCTGGTAATGACACCAATGGATGTACTAGAGCTAATTTATTATTAGTAATTGCTTCAAATACTGGTGTATTTTTTTCAATTTTTTCTTGTCCAACTGTGCGGCCATAGCGAACAATCATACCATAATCGACTTCATCATCACCAGCTGCAAATTTAATAATATTAAATGTGCCCTCTGCTAATTTCTTGCGCCCTAAATCTGTAAGAACTGCATCTATAATTACGTTGTTTGAGTCTTGTTGGAGTAGCCCCATTGTCTAACCTGTTATACGACCAAACTAAAATATATAGCTGATCGTTCCTTTCTAAGTTTAATTAGTTGATTATCTTTTATCTGGTCAAAATTCATAATGTACCACTATCAATTATGTATAATGGCAATTTATATTTTTATTGATAAAAATAATAAAAATTATCTTTGATAGATAATTTGATTTATTAGTGGTTTATGGGGTTGGTGGAGATGGAGGGAGTTGTAATACTGGTGCTGTTACTTTTTCGCCAGATTGTATTTCTAGAACTTCTACCTTTTCATTACTTGCTGCAATTGCATGTTTTGTTCCATTGGTAAAAGTAGCATTAATTCCAGGAAGAACTTTTTTCTTCATCGCACCAGAAGTATAATCGCCGCTACCTTTGAAGAAAAGCCATTGTTTGACTGCAAATTCCTGTGAATGTAGTAATTCTGTGGCTTGGCCGGGGTTCACCCAGATGTGGGTAACTTTAACAAAAGGGGTATCCCACAAAACTTGTTTACCGCCCCAGGTTTCTTTTGTCTTTCCTCTGCTAAAAACTTTCTTAATCCATTTAATCATTGTTTTATCCTTTTACTTTTGCTTTTACTTTTGCTTTTTTTGCTCTTGCTTCAAGATCAGCTGCAACTTTACTGGTATTTTTTTGTTTTACCGGCACTTCTTGAATAACTTCTTCCACTACTTCATCTTCATTATCATCATCATCCGAACAATCATGTTCTTCATCAGGGGCATGACTACAACATTTCATCATTGCTTTCTTGAGATGCAAGACAGTAAGATCAATTGCTTCCTTGACATCATCAAGATTATTAAGCATGTCCTTTGGCATTTGTCCCGTTTTTTCTATCTCCGCAATCATATCATGCATATCTCCAAATAAAGATTTAAGACCTCCAACATAGAGTCTAGCTTTTAATTGAGCGGTTATTTCTTTTTCTTTTTCTTTCATGGCTTGCTCCTTTAATTATATTTAATTAGTCTAACGACGATAACCAAACCGGACTTTTGACTGAAACTCCATAAAATTTCTTGCGCCAACATACGAAAATGAACTACGAAGAGCCCCAGCAATTTCATTTACAATGATTTTTGCAGAAGGCTTCTCAGCTGTAGTAGTAGTGCGACCCTCTGCCGTTGGCATATTATCTTCTGATCTAATATTATTCATCACATCTCGACTTGCCATGCCACGATAAATATGTTTATATGTTCCTGTCACTGGATCATATTGACGAGAGCGCTCAGGAGTCTCAGGAGAGCCCGCAAAAAAGAATCCCGACATAACCGCCGTCGCCCCGGCTCCAATTGCCTTAGCAATGTCTCCATAAGCTCTAAGGCCACCATCTGCAATGATTGGTTTGTCTGTGACTTCTGCACATTCTTGCACGGTAGTAAACATTGGGGTATTAACACCTGTAACATTTTTGGTTAAACATACTGCTCCTGGACCAATACCAACTTTCATGCAGTCAACTCCCCATAAATCTAGCTCACGAACTGCTTCTTGCGTGCCAACATTACCGGCCATAATAAAAATATCACGACCAAATTCTTTACGTAACCACTGCACTGTGTCCATCATCATTTTGCTGTGGCCATGAGCAATATCAACAACAAAAAACCTAGCGCCATGGACATGTAGAGCCGTTGCCCTTTCTTGCCAATCACGATTGACACCAATCGAAACAAAGCATTTTCGTTCTTTTTGGAATTCTGCGATGTTATCTACAATCGGCATAAAACGATGCAATGCACCAATGGCACCAGCCTCCGCTAGCGTTTTTGTCATCATACCTTCGGTTACGGTATCCATGTTCGATGAAATAACTGGCACATTTAATTCCATACTGTGCATGGAATCTTTACTTGATAAAGTAACATTTGTTGAAACTTCATTTCTGCTAAGAATATCAGAATAGCGTGCATGAATAAAAACATCATCATATTCATAAGAAACTTTTGTCATAATTTTTCCTTTGTTTTTACATTAGCAGAAGTTTATAAACTAGTCTAGTTATTAATATCATGAAGTTAACAAAAGAAAACATAGCAGCAATCGAAAAATTTGCAAAACATTGCATAAAAGAACTCGGATTAAAAGGCAAAATAAAAATAACCCTATCCAAAAAACAAACCGGTATGCCAACAGCAGGATATTTCAATCCACAAGACTGTACCATTTTTGTGGCCGTTCGTAATCGTGCAATGGCTGATATCATGAGAACATTATCTCATGAACTCACTCACTGTAAGCAACAACAAGATGGTGTAGAATTTCCAAATGATGATGAAGGATTACAGCCATTGGAGGATGAAGCAAATACTAGTAGCGGTAGACTTGTTCGCTTTTATGGAAGAAAAAATCGGGATATTTATTCTGATTTAATCAGCGAAGGGTTTCAGAGAATTATTTTTAGACAATGAAATATATTTTTTAAAATCGTTTTCCCATATGCTAATAACATTATAATTATTTAATATTAATTCTCGTTCTTTTGTTAATGTTTTTTGATATAGCTCTCCAAAAGTACAATGGTTTCTATGATTCCATGCATTTCCATCAAATTTTGCTGGATTGCCGTGCCAATAATCTCCATTAAACTCATATACCGTATTCGTTTCGGGGTTATAGGCATCAACTTCATATCTTTTACCAGAGTTCATCAATAAGGTTTTTTGTCTACAATCTTTTGAAATTTTCAAACTATCAAGCCATGCAGTTTCTGGTTTTGATACTCTAAACTTACACTTTGGACATTTTTTTCCTTTGAAGTGATTTGAAGGAAGAACATGAAATTCTCCATGCTTTTTGCAAACTACTATAATTTTAGTTTTCGAATCAATATATTCTGCCAAGGTATAATCATACTCATTTCCGTGGACATCATTAGCCTTTTGGATAAATTGGTTTGTTGTCAATCGTATATTACCTGCACAAGTTGGACAACCTTGCTGTAAAATTTTGTGCATATGGTTTGAAGGGGTTTGCCAAAAAGAACCATGAATAAAGCAAATTATTTCTGTTTTTTCTGTGGTTTTTGTATAGATAGCCTTTGAATAATCATATTGATTCTCATGAATCTCTTTTGATTTGTTTATAAAATCTGCATGTGTTAATCTTTGGTTTTCTTTCATCCGATCTCTGCCACATAAGCTACATCCACGATTTCGAATATGATCTTTTGCCTTTTGTTGAAATGGACCGTGTGTTTTACATGTAATCGTCAGTTTTGTTTCCCCTAAAAAACTTGACTCTATTATTTTAGAATAATCATATTTTCCATCATGTATCACGTTAGATTTTTCGATGAAGGATTCAAGCGTCCAACGACGATTACATATCGGGCATCCATTTCCTTTAAAATGCTCATCCGAGCGTTGCCAAAAAGAGCCATGTATTTTACATGTTATCTCTATTGTAATAGATGAAAAGATGTATACAGATTTACTGTAATCAAATTTATCGCCATATATTGATTTAGCTTTTCCAATAAACCATTCGGTTGTTTTTTGTTTTTGTCCCATAGGTAACTTAATAAATCATAAGGACTTCTTTTTCAGATTGTTAACCGTATTTTTAAAATCACTTTCCCAAATACTAACAATATTATATCCATTTTCAATTAATGTTTTAAGTTTTATTTGAGTGTTTTCGAAAAGCTCACCAAAAGAAATACCTGTTATCTTGTTCAAATCTTCTGATTTGTATTTATTGGGATTTCCATGCCAATAATCACCATTGAACTCATATACCGTATTTGTTTCAGGGATATACGCATCTGCATGATAACGTTTTCCTGAACTCATTGTTAAAGTTGTTTGTCTGTGCTTTTTCGCAACACCGAGTTGATCTAACCATTGTGTTTCTTTTTTTGAAACTCGACCTCTACAATAATTGCAACCTCCTCCAGCCCAATGAGAATCAGGTGTTTGTTTAAATATACCATGTTTTTTACATATGATTTTAATTTTTTGATCTGCCCGATGATAATCAATCAAAGAATAATCATATAAATCACCATGAATTTCACGGGCTCTTGTTATAAAAACCGGATTAGATAGCCGATTCATATCATAAACACATTTTTTACAATTACTTCCTCTATTTTCCCTAATATGTTCATTTGCTGTTACTTCAAATTTGCCATGTTTACGGCAAATTATTGTTACTTTATTTCTTCCTGAAATATAATTTATCTCTGAATAATCGTACAAGTTTCCATGTAAAGATTTTGCTCTTTGGATATATTCCTCTGTTGTTATAGGTTTATTGCGACTACAAGTTCTACAACCACCATTTCCAGTAAAATGTGCATATGGATAAAGTTTAAATGGACCATGCTCTCTACATACTATTTCTAGTTTAGTACGAAGAGTGGTATAGAATGTTTTAGAATAATCGAATCGGTCGCCATATATTTCTTTAGCTTTACTTACGAATTCTTCTGTAGTTCCATTTAATGAATTTTTCCCACATTTCTGACAGCCTTTACCAGACAAATGTGAACTGGCTACAATGTTAAATAAACCATGTATTTTACAAATAATTTCAATTTGTTCCATGGAATGGCTATAAATACTTTTAGAGTAGTCATACTTTTCTCCATGTTTTTTTATAGCTTTTTCAATATATTTTGATGTTGTCAACCGTTTATTGTTATTATGCATCTATCAAATACTTTCTTTAATTACCCTCCAAAACCTATCAGGACCATCTAAAAGATAATTTTCAATTTCTAATATTTCTTGGTTAATCCAAGATTCTTTTGCATGCAAAACATTATCATTAACAATTGGATTCCCACCTAAAAGCTTACATTCGGTATAAATCCTGCTGCCTACATCAATATCTCTAGGAAAAAAGACTAATCCTTTACTTTTGGCTAATTCTTCTAAAAATTGATCATTAGTAACTCCTCCAACGAGAACATAATTCGTATTATTCTTTGTACAATATTTTACTGCATCTTCTGTGCCCTTGATCCAACTTTTTGAGTCGAGAATAAGCCAGCGATCCTGAACTTCTATTTCTCCACGTTCTTTTCGTTCTCTTATTTTTCTAAGATTTAAGATTGTTTCTGGATAGAAAGTGCTGCTTTGAACGAAGTCTGTAGTTTTTCCTTTGAATTGAGGATATAAATCATAGAATTTATCACGTTGGCCACCGCTGCACCAAAACAGGACTTTCGCATGTGTCATCCAATTGGCCATAAAAAGGCCATGGGGTTTGTTGTGGCAATCACATTGACCGGCTGATAATTCATGTTTTTTCGTTGATCTGAATAGGCATGGTTTGAAATCATATTCGAAAAAGTAATACTTTATATTAAGTTCTATAAATAGTTGGAGGAGATGTGGCGCTGTCATTGTTTGATTGCCGAAGATCCAGATTTTATTTTTATTTTTACGGACCATAGTTTCGGTAATGGAATGTGCATGAAGTTCAAAAAGCTTATGTGGGCAAGCTTTAATGATTGCGTCAGAGGTTAGCTCTGCTCCTCCGGTTAGTTCTTTGGCGAAAAAGTCCTGAACGAATATTACTTCGGTCGATGCTGGAATATAAAACTCTTTTGGTAAATTTGTAAACATATTTTGTTCTCTTGTTATTTGTTATAAATTAAGATGGATAAAATCTGGCTATATTATTCCATTTGTGTTATTAATAATGCTTCTGGTGTTTTTTGCGGCAGACCATTTTCTTTAACAAAATCATTGATAGATTTAATAAAACTTAAAACTTCCTCTGTTGTATAAAGCTCAAGAACAGATCGACAAGATTCACTATATTTATATCCATTTGTAATCAAAATAAAACTATCGGATGCCCATAAAATATAATCTTCAGTATTTTCAAATCTATCGAA
>Ga0214919_10006145_pt1 | contig 16623 bp, 23 predicted proteins | sample LL1503_MetaG_FD_177994 | JGI IMG/M metagenome (GOLD analysis project Ga0214919, IMG submission 177994) | Freshwater microbial communities from Lake Lanier, Atlanta, Georgia, United States - LL-1503 | ecosystem: Environmental > Aquatic > Freshwater > Lake | place: USA: Georgia | collected... | reverse complement strand
GCATTTCAGTTTTTGCTTTTTGTGCGGCATCAAATTTTGCTTGTTGGCTATTATACATAGGCGATCCTACATACGCGCCACTTTGCCAAGGACGACTTACAGCATTAAGCGCATTAAAACGACGAGATCGTTCGGGGTCTTCTTGCAACATACCTAAAGCTCGCAACGCTAAACTTCTATTGTCAAAATCTTCTTGCGTTTGCCCTGTTGCAGGACCCATTGATTGTTTAGGTAAAACGTTTGGCGTAGTTGGCGTAGTTGGCTGTGAATTAAAATGCGCGTCAATCATTGCTCGCGTATCCGGGTGCATACCGCCTTTCATTCCGCTATTTAATATCTGATCACGCATTGATTTTGGGTAACCCTGTATTTGAGCGATATATTTAGAAGCTTCTCGTCTAACTGCAGCCTCCTGCGCCGCAATACCCGCACCCTGTAACTGAGGATCATTTAAACCCATTGCTGCTGCCTTTGGGTCCATTCCTGCTGCTAGATTTGCTTTGTAAATATCAACATTTCTTGCCCGTATACCGGCTGCTTCTATTGCTTTAACTTGAGCTGCTTGTTGCCGCGCATTTTCTGCTCGAACTTCTGCATCCGTCTTGTAACGATCTTGTGCATACCAATCAGCTGTAGCAGCTTGTCCCTGAGCAACTTTAAGACGGTCGGCGTCAGCAGTAATAGCAGCGGCACGAGCCGCATCATTGGCAGTTCTTTCCGAAGTTTGGCTGGCTAAACTTTGAGCGCGATAAGCATTAGCGGCAGCTCTTTCCGCAGTTTGGTCGGCTAAACTTTGAGTTCGATAAGCCTGATCGCCTCTCAGATTTTCTTGTTGCACGCCTAACCTTGCACTCTCTCCTTCCTGTTGCATCAACGCTTGCATCAACCCCATAGCCATACGGGCTTGGGCATCTTGTTTTTGCTGTTCTGCTTGCGGTTGCGCACCCATTTGGTCAATGAGCGCAAGCTGTTTTAGCTTTTCTAAATTCATATTAACCTTTTACTTGGAGAAGAATTTCGATGTTTGGAATACGCGCAATGGTCAATGCCGTAGTGCTTGTTGTCCCAATTACTGCAATACGAATATCAAACGTATCGCCAGCTACCTTTGACGTAGGCGTAATTACAAAATCCTTTGCGCCAAAAACTGTAGAAATAGCAGTAGGCGACGTGGTAACAAGATCGCTACCAGTGACTTGAAAGCTCGTCTTAGACGCTTGAAAAACCTGCGCGTCAACGCTTGCTGCACCCGCTTGAGTATCGGCATAAATGCGAAGTGTAATTGTTCCACCAGACACATACTCAGGGGGCAATGTAAAACTTGTGCGCGCGTAGGACGCTGCGGTTCCATCACCATTCAAATCTTCTGACCGAATAGTAGGAACATCTGTGCCATAAGCACCAGAAGTAACCCCAAGATCGTCGGCCAAGGCCGTTCCCGGCAGGTTTGTCTGTATTGCGTCATGCACACGAAACGTATGCAAGGCCAATGGGTAAACCGCCGTGTTATCTGCAATAAGGTTAGACCGATTGATCGGTCCGGTATAAGTGCCGGAGACTCGAATGCCTCCAGTGATTTCGACGTCTCCGTCAAAGCGTTGTGTTGCCATAGTTTTGTTTTGTTAGGTTAAGTTAATACTGCGGTTAAAGAAAGGCGGTGATGGTGATGTCGTCGCCGCTAAGAGCTGTCGGCAACGCAGAGCCTGAGGCAAAACTAATCCACCTCAGGTATATGTATCCGCTTTTTACGCGGTAGCCGCAGAAAGCAATGCTGTCATCCTGATCTGCAATATCAACAGCGCAAGCCGTGCCGTCCGGCCAAGGCACTGCCGTACTAGTTTCTATTGTGTAGGGACTACCGTATATGTCGGTTGTTGGGTTAATGACCAAAACATCTCGCGTATCCGTTGATACCTCACCTACCGGTCTTCCCGCGATTGGATCATCAATACCTAACCGAAACTGCCTTGGCTCAAACTTCTGTCCCGCAGCTTCTTGGGCAACTGCCGCAACAGCTTTTGCAACCTTGGCTTCTATACGTTTAGTTAACGCGGCATCCTCGGTTTCTTTTTTTATTTGTGCCGTAGCGTTCAATTTTGCCGCCGCTAACAACCCAGCACGCGCTTGACTTCGTGTTACGCCAAACTCTTCCATTACCTCGCGTTCCATCGCGAGTTTTAACGTATGTGGATTTTTAGGTGGCGTTTCAGGCATACTGCGCAAAGTCTACAACTACCGCGTGAATCAACGTAAAACCATACTCTGCAATATCGCCTGTGTGGGCTACAAGATATTTACCTGATATTGGAATAGAAGCTGGCACGGTAGCCGACAACGACTCAGGAGTTACACCGGCATTAACCGTAGCTTGAAGTGGTGTTGGTTCGTTAATAATTGTAGGCACAACAATATTTGAATTAATGTAGAGCGGAAGCGAGTTTGCAGCTACAGTTACCGTTACAGTTTCCGTGTCAGTTGTTAGTCCACCAACCGAAAGTGCCGCATGAATTGTTGGTGGGATTGTAATTACTTTTGTAGACACTCCAATTTCTTTAGAGTTTCCGTCACCGTATTCAAAACTTCTTACTGTGCTTGTAATTGCGTTATCTTTATTTGCGCTAAAACTTAAAGCAGCATTAGTATTTGCAGATTGTTGTATTGAAACTTGCCCACCATACACCTTAATCTGTTTTGTTTCAGGTTTAAAAATTGGTAAATCTGTTACTGTTCCACAACTTGCAATAGTTCCTAACTTAGCAATTATTTGGGCAAGTGTTGCCGTGCTAGTAAGATAGAAATAGTAATGCTGGCAGTTGACTTGAATGCCACGAAAGTTTGTAATATTAACTGTAACGTCCGCAATAATTGCCGCAGAACCTTGAGCCGTAGCTTTAGGTGACAGATTACCAGAACCACTACCAAGAGCATAAAAGGATTGTTGCGTAACTGGATGGTTGCTTGCACCAGACCCAGAACTTTTATTATACGTTGCTGTGATAGACGTAAGAACATCGGGCAAATCTACCGTAACTTTTCCCGGAAATTCAACTACCGAAGCTTCGTATTCTGCTGCAATAGCAGTAAGGTTCCACGTTCTAATTTTTGCGGCTGCCCCATCAGTAGGGGAAATTTCTACTCCGTCTGTTCCTTCAAGTCCAGTTGTTTGCGGGCTTACGCTTTTAGTATAATCTTGCACTTGTTCGGTAAACCGCCGAACAAGCATGGTGCCGCGAGGGTCAAATTGTTGACCAGAAAGTATTTTACCGTCAGACATTAACGTCCATGCCTCCGAAACAATTCAAATTTATTTGTGTCGCAAGCAATCAACGTTGCAAGGGCTTCGTCACGCAATACAGTAGGTGGTGCAAGATTTCCCTCTTGGCGGTTTACAAACTGTTTGCCAAAGGCTGAGGCGTTTTGGTTGAGCCAAACAACGCTAGCCCAGATAAGGTAGTTTGCGCCTTTGGTGGTCCAGATGTCGGATACCGCATTTGCGGCAACTACGCCTGTACCCGTAAACGCGCCCGCAGCCGTGTATGTTCCGGCAGGAGATAGGGTCGACGACGTAGTGGCCAAATAATGGTAATCAACAAACGCCGCCACAAAAGGCTCTCTCATATACTGCAATGAAGAGATTATCCACTTTACTTGGCTAATACTATACCAGATTCCATAATACATATAGCCAACTGTTTGCGACTGAAACAAAGGCTTTCCATTATACGTTCCAAGAAGTGGAAACGTTGTATTGATTGCGTTTAGTCCAGTCGTTCCAGTGAGCGTAGCCAAGGTAGACGTTACAAAATCATCCGAGTAAACATAACAATCAAGCAACACAGTTACACTTTCCGATATTGTTCCCATAGGAAACAAACTAACGCGATCATTATCAAGCATTACTCGGCGTCGTCCGCCTACAAACACTTGCGTATCTGCATCTGACGGATAGCGCAAAGAGCGAGAACCATAGCGATTCTCTCCCCTTGTCCGCTCGTGCGACTCCGCACGCGTAGTCCATTCCAGAGGAACAAAATTTCCATTTGTGTCCGCTTGGCCTACATCAATTAGCGTTTTAATCGTCGCGGGCGTGCTAGTCCCTTGTATCACTGCATTCTCAAGACTACCCCCTGTGAGCGTATTTACGGACAGACTCAACGTCTTCCGCTGAAACTCGAAATCATTTCCCTGCTCGGCTTGTAACCGAACAGCATTAAGCGCGGTAAGCCCAAAGTCAATGCCGTTGACGGTAAAGTCGCTGACAGTGACGCCGAGTATTCCGGCAATCGTAGATTTTAATTCGAGTATCGTAGCCACAAGAGGTAGTGTTTGAGAACGCTAGTTTAGAACTCGCGTCCCTGTTTACCGAACGGGCCTTTAGGCTTTCCCGTACCGCCAAGCGTCTGTTTATACTGCGACTCAGGCGTAAGCGAGTCCGGGTTATCCTTTGCGTTTGGTTCCATCAAAGACGAATTAGTCTTAGTGGGTTTCTTGGGCATCCAATCGGACACCGATGTCATATGGTTCATTTTGTTGCTTTCTTTCTTTGTTGTTTAACTAGCGGGCCATCACCGGATTACCGGTTACGACCAGATAGATGGTTGCGTTTGATGGGCCAGAACCGATATGAATTCCGTTATTCACAGAATCCAGACCGATTGCGACCGCGCCTGCTGAGCTGCCGTTGTAACCCGAGCTTACTTCGACAAGTTTGCTAAAGCCAAGCGCGGCAGCGGTCGCCGTGTCAGCTGCGGTCACACCCGTAATTTTTAGATTACGCTGGACCAGGTCAGTTTTATTTCCGATGTATCGGTCAGACCCGGTAGGGTAGATCGACACTGCGGTTGATGCAATAGCAGCCATAGGTTACGAGGTGATACCACCAAGATCCTGAATGAACATATGCGCTTCGGGATACCAGATTTCAATGCCTGCATCGGTCAGATACTGATCTTTACGCTTGTCCGCGTCTGGCAACTGGATGCCCTGCACGATGTCCGTGTCAGAATCAGTGATATACCGATACTTGAGGAAGCCCAAGTCGATGATGAAGGCCGAGTTCCGGAAGACCGAATCCGTGAACAACGGATGCGTCTTGTAATACATAGTGCCCGAGTTACTCGCGTGTTCCTGCAAGTGGAAATCATAGCCCTTGAAGCCGTTCTCACGAAGTTCATACTTCGTGATTTGCTTCTCGAACGATTCAGACACCTTGTTGTAGTAACCTTGGCCGCACAGCACCAGCTTATCAAAGCTGCTGTTGTTCGTCTTTTCAAACGCCCGGCTAGTCAGCTCATTGAACTGCGATTTGCTCAGCGTTCCGCCGGCCAGCTTAATGATGCGCTTGTCGGTATAGGTTTCCCAATCCGTCTGCGCAGTAACCGCGGCACCACCAGGGCGGTAGTTGATCTCACCAGTAACCCCGCCAATGGTATTGCTGGTGTTACCCAGCTCCCATTGTTCAAGGAACCAGAGCAGACCACCGGAGAAATACCGCTTAACGGTCTCGCCCGTGTCAGGATCAACAGCGTTTGCGTAACGGCGTTTGCCAAACAGCGTGGTTTTTTCCAGGCCGGACAAATGATCAATGCCGTTATCTTTAAGTGCCTTCTCATAATGACCGGACTTGTTATAAGTCGTCGGCGTTTTGAGGGCGTTACGAGTCAACTCAAACGCATTTTTGTGAATCTGCGCGCAGTTGTTGATTTCAATCGGATACTTGTTACGACCGGTACGGCTACGGCTACCTTCAGCAAACGCAGAACCCATGAGGAACACAGATTTGCCTTCGTTACCGGCGCTTGCCACGGAACCATCACCAGCGACGTTGTTAATAATCGTGCTTGGAAGCGCGTTAGTCGCTTCAAACTCGACGTAATCAGCGCCGGTAGTATTGGTTGCGGTGATGCGGCCAGTGAGGTTGCCATAGCCAGAGGTCAACACAAGGTTCCAGAAGACGACAGAGTCATCGACTTGGAAATTGCTTGCGTCGTCCACATATGCACGGTAGCTCGTGCCAACCGCGGGAGTCACCGGAGTGCCTGCCGTAGTCGTTGTGCCAGCCAGATAGAAGTTGACGTTATCCGTGGGCAAGCCCGTGGTGATCGTCAACGTGGTTTTGATCTGCGTGAACCGCGATTCTTGCCAGCCAAACACGGAAATCGGAGTAGACTCCGGTTCCATGAGCGACAAAAGCGCGGTTAGTGGTGCGGTACCCTGCGGGAAGTCGTAGGCGACACGCCGACGAGTATTGCGGGACCAGAAATCGACAGCTCCGTCATGAAGCGTCGAGGATGATACGAGGCCAAGGGCCATAGTTTAGTTCTTTCTATTTAGTCAGATTACGGCAGGGCACCAGCACGCGAGACTAACCGCGCACTTTAGGCAAAAACTTAACTGCGAGCGGAACACCCGGCCCAGTCTCAGCATTTACGTTACCCCCACCGCCGCCGCCTCCGCCGCCTGGCGCAGGTTTAATGGCATTTAGGTTTGGTTTTTTGGCAGGGCTGGAACCCGCCGAAAGTTTAAAGTCAGGATTTTGTGTGCGAATGATTGCAGCCATACCTTCGGCTACCTCAGAAAACAACTTATCCTGTGAGTCATAGGTCTTACCCTGCTGGCGCAAAGCGTCTGCGGCAAAGTTCAACAGCGGACGCAGTTCGGGCTTAGCCAAGTCAGGATATTTTCCATCAAACGCATCCATGCGTTTCTGTTCATCGTGCCGCGAGACAAACTGCAGGGCCGGGTTAAACTCATTTCGGAGTTGCCCGCTTTGATCCTGGAAGTAAGCCTGCATCATTGTGGCAAACTGTTGAGTCATGCCATCACGAAGCGAGGAAAACGCCTGCTTCTGCGTGTCCATGTTGTTAAACTCGGTAAAGAACGCGTCATCCGGCTCCCAAAAGTTAAGTGCTTTACGAGCCTGTGCAATTTCTTCAGCAGTAAGCGGTTTATTTCGCTCAAACTGTGGAGCAGCCGGCGCCTGTTGGCCAAGTCCCGCCGCTTTAATCGCAGCAGCAAAAGACGTAGGGTCAAGCATTACCTGTTGCGGACTTGCCGCAGGCTTAACCGAAGTCACTTGGCTTTCAGAGTCCAGCGTGGACTCAGACGGATAGGTATCTCCTTCGTCACTGGGGTCTCCTGCTTCCGCACCTACGGGTGGAAGTAGTGTTGCAGCAAGGCTGCCTCCGCCACCCATTCCGCCACCGTCGTCTTCGGCAAGAAACTTGCCATATTTTGTATTTAGCATCATTGTTCGTGTTGATTAGGGTTTGGTTGTAACAGCTCTTCGATCTCGTCGAGTCTGCTCTTGAGGGTTTCCCTAGTATCCTCAAATTGATTTTCCAAGTCTTGCAGCAAACGCCGCTCGCCTCGAAGTTTAAAAATTTCAATCTCCGTTTCTCGATTGATTGGATCAATGTCTACAATGTCGTCCTCAATCCGACGAAGTTGCGTAGCGCGAGCTACTTGCCAGCCCCGGTAAACCGTGCTTTTAAGAAAAAGCTCAAGCTCGCCAAGGTGTTGCGTTAGCCTCTGACGTTCTGCTAGAAGATTTTCGCTCATGCTGGATTGTTAACCATTTGCGGAGCAGCCATCTGTGGAGCAGCCATCTGCGGTTCTGTTCCCGGTGCATACATAAACCGACTTGTATTTCCACCACCACGCAGATACTGAATCTCGTCAATCATCTTAGTTGGGTCCAGCTTCTGCGCAATTTGTAGCGCAGCTTGCGGGTTAACGGTTAGGATAGTAGACAACAAGTCCTGCAAGGACTGCGCCATAAATCCTTTCTCACTTGCCATAGTGCTGTCAAAGTTAAAGTAATCATCACCGTTAATTATCTCCTCTGGTGTTCCCTGAAACGCGGCAAAACGTGCAGGGTCCATTGCGCCTTTTCCCACTACGCGCATGAATTGTTCCAAAGACAAGGACTGCCTTGAATTACTAGTCATCATCTGCGCCAACGGAGAGTAGCCACTGTCCCAAATCAGATGCCCGTGCAGTTTCATACGGCCTGCTGCACCGGCGGTAACTACCCGTGACTCTTGCGCAGATCGCCGGCCACCGTTATACTGCCCAGACATGTTATCGTTAATGCCACTAATCATTTGCATGATTCCGTTAAGCAACTGGCTATCACCCATGTGACCATTAGTCACGTTAGACCCCGGCAGTGGAACCACGGCCTCATTAGCGTTTCGCCGACCGAAACCCTTTTTAAGATAGACGTCCCCCTCGCCATCTAAACTCCGTGCTTCCACTGCATCCACATTTACGACAAGTCGTCCACCAACATTACGCCGCACTTCTTTAATGTGCGAGTTAATGAGAAAGGACATTACATCTTGCAAGCGATAGACCAGATTAGCTAGGCCTAGGTTAAGCGTATGGTGCATGTCCGGTGTAAACTGAGACACAGTCATACCAAACGAATTGTGCCACTCCTGTGCAGGTTCGCAACGGATAACCGTGTTATCGTTAGCATACCAAACATGATAAAGCACGCGGTGTTCTTCTGGACCTAGCTTTTTCTTCTTACTTCCGTATTCAAATTTAGCGGGAACAATCCACATTTTGACCTTTGTAACGATCACTGGACCTTCCTTTTCACTATTACCTGAGTAAATAGCGCCAGACGTTCCACGAGTCTGCGTAAAGTCAGCCACGCTTCGCGTAGCATAACCGCGTTCTTCTGACCAAGTGTTAGACAGCGACCGAATATTTTCAATGCCTGCCACATCTCCGTCCGCAGCCATAGACCGAAGATCAGACATAGAGTATTCTTCTTCGTAAGCGCAGAACTCACCGCGCTCAAACTCAGTCAACGGCAACCGGGTGTCAGGAAAAAACCGATAGGGCGATACCGCACGAACGCGATTGCCTTCGTATTTAACAAACTCTTGCCATTCAGACCCTGGACGAGTTTCCATTTCCACGCCGCCAATGTTAATCATCTGGGATGGCTGCTGAACCTTTAGACGAGCAGTTTTCCGATGCCATTCGCAGTCTAAAATACCCGGGCCAAAACGAAAAATGTCAGTAAGATTCTGGTAAAGAACGCTGTTCCAACGGTTCCGACGCAAATCCCGCTCAAGAATTAGCTCAATGTCTTTATGCTTGTAGCCTGCATCTTCGTCGCCAGTAGGCGTAAGCTCAAAGAAAGTCCTGTTTTGGTTAAACATCAGGAAAAGAAAGCTCACACCAGATTCAATCTGTGCAAACGTATTTGGCACAATCATCTTAGTCGGTTTTTCCCGACGTTCCTGGTCAAGATCTTCTTCGTCAAGCGCACGCTCACCCCGGTAAACCTGATCTTGCAAATCCCAGTCGGGATAAAACTTAGCCATTTCGCCACGAGAAAGTTTAACTAGGTTTTTAGCCCTAGTCAACAAAGCTTGCGTCAGCTCAGACTGTTCGTCTTTTTTATTCAGTTCGTTTTTAATGTCCTCGGTCATTTGAAAAGTAAATCTTCTGCTGGGCCTACGGCCATACGTTTGCGATTGTCAAAATCTTCGTTAACCGTTGGTTCTACATACTGCAACCCATTTAGCACCAGTCGGCGTAGGTTTTCCAGCATGTGATCGTCTTTATCTACCGGCTTTTGCGTGCGCGGGTTATATGCGTAACGAGAAATTTCATACAGCAGCGTAGTTACCGTTGGTGCAAACCAAATTGTGGGCATCCCGTTTGGCCTGCGCTCTAGAAGTTTTTCCCGCGTTTTGGTAATACCAAGTGTCATATCCTTTGACCCTTTTTCAAACCACATATCGTAGTTCATGAGTTCATCAAGAATACTTTCTCCCGTGACCGGCGACTCAATCACCGCTTTTGGGTCAATCAGGTAATCCATTACATTACGCCCTGCCAGCTTTTCTTTTAGAAGTTCTGCGTTTGGTCCGATATGCTTCTCAAAAAACAACTCGTCATACACAAACGCTTCGCCAGTAGGCGCAGTAGCGATAAGCAAAATTGCCTGCGGAATAGCATCATGCACGTCCCAAGCAACGCGGATAGTGTAATCTTTTGGGGGAAGGTGATAATCCGTCCAACCCTTTGGCACATCGGCAAGAACATGAAGGTCATAAATAAACTCTTTGTAGATTAGACCAGCAAGGTTCATGGGCAAACCCATCAAACGACACTCTCGCTCTTCGCGGTTAAGGCTTGCTTCAAATTCATTCCGGCCTTCCGTAGAAATAAACGGATTGTCATAGATACTCGCGGTAATGATAAACCGGTCACCACCACGTTCAGTCTTGTTAAAGCGCAAGCCTTCATCTGCAACACGGACGTTAGTTCCCTTTGGCGGGCAGAACTCGTCGTTGACCCAAAGCTCCTCAACTGGCGTAGCATTGATCCAAAACTTGCCGTTGCGGTCAGTCAGTCCACGCTTATTTGCAATGAACATCTGGTGCGGCGGCGGTTCGTCGTAATGGACAAAATCAAAATCACTCGACTCCGCAGAGCGCCAAGCATGTTTAAAAGATTCAACAGTGTCAATGTAAAGCAGAGAACTGCCACCACCAAACTCTGCTGGACGCTTGACCTCAATCATGTCAATGTGGCCACCACGGGACAAGTGCACTTTGCCAATCGCATCATGCGGGATTAGCTGAAACAGCTCACCCAAGTTTTCGTAAGAGCCACTGCGGTTAGTAAAAATTTCCTTTGCTTTGTCCCAATCGGCTACGACTAGCAGACCTTTGACGGGTCTTTGTGGAATACCATTGGTAACCAATGGGTGATTCTCCAAGCCAACGTGCCGGCTATGCACGTAAGTTTCAAACTCTCCCGTACCTGTTGAACGTGTTGCAAGTATGTCAAAGCTGCTTTTATACCATGTGCGGCCGCCGAGAAGCCACGCAACATCCTCGGCAGCTCCGCACACAGTCTTGCCCGTCCGGTTCCCGAATCGGCAGTATCGACCTGTGGCGGTGCCCATTTCGTGGAAGCGATGTTGTTTGCTATGCGGACGGTAGAAATTAATTCCATAGGCTTCCCGAAGCTTTTTTGCGCGAACAAGCACATCACGCTTTCGGCGTAGTTCGGCAAGGTCTATAGGGTTAGAGTCCATTATGGGCTTAGAAATTATTCCGCTGTGTATATTTTAGTCTGTCGTTTTAGCGGCAATGGAAATTCTAATTTATTGTCTGTAAAGCTACGTTCCCGAAACACGGTGTGATTTGTTGGCTGCACCGTAAGGCGGTCATTGTCGAGTCGCACAAAACTAAATTCCTTAGATTGTTCTGGATAGGCTGAAAACCCATCACCTATTGGTGACACGGTAAACAGATACTTACCCAGATGCTCTTTGCCACCTGCTTTAACCTTACACTCTAGCCCTCGCAAGAAAGTGTATTCTACCGCAGTCCAGTCCCACCCGTAGCAATCCCACGTTTGGGCATCGCGCTCCGTCCACTTGCCTTTTGGCTTTTTACTAAACGCAATGGCGTGGGAAGGAATGTTGCGGTAAATTGCTCCTGACTCTAGCATCACGGTGCAACCCCAGACTCGGCCAGGATAACAAACCAAACCATACCATACTGCGGGAATATAACCGCATGATTTTTTGTGCGTGTGTCGTGAGTCCACCCAAACGTAAAGGTGGCGCGGAATTTCTCCTGTGAGTGTGTTCCGCATTTTGTTTTGTTATACGGTAAACCGAATACGCGTTTTAATACTATCTAACGCTCTTGACTTTTCAAACACTCCACCGCCTTCACGCGAACCTGCAGCGTCAGTGTTTCCTTCAATAGTCCGGATACGTCCGGTTTCAGCACCGCGCAAGCAAAGCCCTACGTGAGAAAACTTAAAGATCACAATGTCACCAGCTTTAACGTCATTGCCAGGATTTCTTAACGTGTGTGTTGAGTTATCCTGTTCTTTGCTCCAGTTTTCTAAGTTCCACGCACCAGCCGTAGTTGGACGGGCAAAGGTGTAAGGTCCGTCGGTGCGAACAGCTTCACGCACTAGCCAACAAACAAATGCTGCACACCACGGCCACGCTTCATGCGGAGGTAGGTTTGTTGCAGACTTGTAACTGTCAACACGCACACCACAGTTTGTGCCGTCAACTTCTTCAACACCAATTTCAAGTTGGGCTAAAGCTACAAGTTTTTCTGCGAGCGTTTTCATCTATCGGTAGCCGACCGTTGACTTTTTCATCTTTACCATTTTACTTTGTCGGCCCAATAAGCGGCTGACATTTTGCCCTTGTCAATGTTGGCTCCGTGCCTTGCCTTAAAAGATTTTCGTTTTGCTTTCATCCTTGCCGACTCGCCTTCTTTTGGCGCACCAGCGGTAGACGCTCCCTGCTCCCCAAAACGAATAACCTTGGCTTCTGACCCAGACTTTGCCAGAACTACATGACTTTTTGTAGGATGGCTAGGAGTTCGTTTTGGTTTGTTATAACCTGCTAAACCAAGTTTTGCCATGATCGGTTTTTTGTCCATATTATTTACGGTAAGAACGGCCAGCTTCTAGATATTCGGTAGGTGTGCCTGTCAACTCAAACCTAAACTTTCCACCTGTCTTTGTGGTGTAGTCCACAGCGCAACCGCTGAGGAAAAGACCAAACGCAACAAGCAAAAGTTTCATTCCGGTTTGGTTTGAAACGTCGAAGCAATCTTGTGTAGCACCGAGGCTAGCGCCAAGACCAAGGGCCAATACATTGCAACTTGGCTAGGGACACCCGGAAGGTGCAAGAGCGTTGCGTCAATAGACAAAGGAATCGCGCAAACAGCAAGAACAAGAGCAGCAATTTTAGTTTTGTTCATTTGTGGGTTAGTTCTACTATCTTTTGCCAGAGTGCTTGGCGGTCACGGTCACAGTTGTCAGAGCGGGTTGTAAGACCTTGCACCATTGATTCAAGGTATTCAAAGCGTTTAGAGCGTTCTACATGCGCCGCTTCAAATGCTAGTTTGGTAACCAGTGCAGCATCGTCTAACAAAATCTTAGACTCTCTTGCCGCTTTAATGTTTTGACTGTTTAACCACCAGATTGCAAAGAGTAGCATTGCAACGCCTGGACCTTGACGGACAGCCCAGTCAAGGATGGACGTGGTTACTGAGTCCATTAAAGCTACAAGGCTGCTAGCTTGTCTACGGCTGCGGCAACTGCGGCATTTGCTTTGGCAAGTTCGGCTTCCAGCTTTGCCTTACGTGCGCCAGAGGTGTATCCGTAGGCCGCTTCTAGCACCTTGCCAATAGCGACGAGGTCGCCTTTTGCGTGTGCGTCCTGCCCGGCTTTGACCAGAGCGTCCAGACGGTCCTGCACTGCGCGACCTTCGGCAGCTAGGTCGAGGGCGTGCTGGGCTTTCAACTCGGCAAGCGGATCAATGACATTGGCTGTTCCGTCAAGGTGCGCTTTGATGTGCGGCCAGAGTTGGCCGGATTCGGTTTGGATTTGGAATAGTGATTTCATAAAAGGTTAAGGGGGTGAGCCCCATACCGGCATGTAAAGAGAGCCGTAAAATGCGTCGTTAATTTTAATCCATGCAATGGGAGTTGCATTGACATTCGGCCCATTAGAGCCAAGATTAAGCGTTGAGCTTCCGCTATAATCTGACAAAGCAGCACTTGTAATCAACAAATCTTGACCGTTAGTTGTAATACCGTAGTTAGCATAAAGCATGTTTGTCAACGTGGTAGATCCGGTAACCGCCAAGTTGCTGCTTGCCGTCAACTCGGTAAACGCACCCGAGCCTGCCGTAGTCCCGCCGATTGCGCCGGGTGCGGCGAGGTTTACGCCACTTCCGCCCTTATCCAACCCAGGAATTTGTGGTCCGTAAGCCATATTAAGGAACAGTTAAAGCCATCGTTAGCGGATTGTTTTTTCCGCCCGAATAAGTAAGCGTAAGCGTTGCTACAATTACGCCAGAGGCTCCACCCAAACGATAAACAATAGACGAAAGATCGTCGTCATCTGCCGCGTTACTACCTACGTAAGCCAACGTACGGTGATCGTGCGGCTTTGGGGAAGAAAAGTCGCCCGATTTAAGGAGCGAAATAGTAGAGGGAAGTGCCATAAAATGGTTGAGCCGGGCAGGTGTTTAGTCTGCCCGGCTCATAAGGTTTAGACGCGTCCGAGCGACGCGATCGGAGGCTTGTTTGCAGCCGTAAATGTAGTTGGCATTGTTGCCGTAAGTTTTGCGGTTACGCCAGCAGTAGCAAATACCGCACCGGTGTCTTTGCCTGCGCGGAATGGACCAACTTCATGCGCGTTAAAACGATTGGTAGTGCCGTTGTAAATCGTGCCAATAAAATAAGTACCTGTAGGCACAACTACGTCGGTGATTGCGGTTGTGCCATTGCTTGCAAGAGCAAAAGCAACGTGTTCATAAGCATCGGCAGTAGTTGGTTGAAAACCTGCAACCGCAGAGCTAGCAATAATGTTGCCCGCTTCGTCGTAAAGCAAGACGCGAACCTTGTCAGTGGCAACAACACTTCCGTTAAACACGTAAATACCATTGGCCAACGCAGTAAAAGGAACAAATACCTCGGAGAGGTAGATTTCTGTAACTACTGGCGTGGAATTAACGCCATCTGCAGCAAGCAATGCTGGACTGTTGCCCGTATGAAATACTCCGGCATTAGGCCGGCGTCCGCCACGACCCGTAGCCAGATCGTAACCGCCAACACCAGTACCCGGCGCACCTGCTACGCCAATAGAACCTACTTCAACTTCTCCTTGATCATATTTCCACATGTTATTTGTCGAGCATCGTCCCGGCTAACGCTACGGAAGCACAAATTAGGTCAGGCTAGGCTCTTCCGGCTACCTAGCTAAGGCGTTTGCACGCCAAGAATGGTTGTAGTCCTAGATGGACTGCGACGTCCGATCACTTTCGCCTATTGCAGGACCATTGTTTAGGCTAGCAATCTCACGTAGAAGGGCTTCCTTCTCCGCAACCGGGTCAGAAGACCGAATAATCGTGTCCGATTCAACCCGTTGCACGGCCTTGCCCAGGAAACGATCAAGCACTTTGTCGCAAGCGGCAAGCTGGACGGTTTCCGACTCAGCCGTAAGCGCCAAATCTACCAACTTCATGGCCATTGCGCCCCGTGCGTTCTTGAAAATCTCCATAACGTCCTTATCCTGCTCCGCCATTAGGCTAGTTACCCGGTCTTGAAACCAAGGAGCATTACGCAGGCGATAGATTAGGTTTACCTCCACGTCGCACGAAGCGGCGACTTCCTTTGGAACCATTCCCATTGCACAATACCGTGCTGCGTGCTGATGCCAAGGCTGCTCGTCCGTTGGCGCGCTTAGTTTTTCCTTATTTGTCCGCGCATGTACGCCATGCAACCGGGTACCGATGTCTCGGGCTTCCGGATTTATGTTTTTTGCGGGCAGCGTAAATTGCAATTCGGTCATGGAACCTTAGAAAAAAGTTTAGCTTTAGCACTTGCACTGAACGCAGAAACACCAGACTTTGCGTAGGACTTGCGAATTGCCCTAACCGGCGCAGTCTGATTATCCTGGGAGTCGGAGCAGCTTTTGGCCATGCCTGACGATAGCGCGGGAGCGCGGAGGCGCAAGCGATTTTTTCCATAAATCGGATGCCCTCGCCAGTGCGCGACGATGCCCGCTGGCGCGCTTTGTGCGGCTGGCAATAGCAGAAGCGCGGAGGCGCAGCCGCGCAATTCTCTTAGGATAATTCTCTATTTTTAGTTGGGCGGAGAAAAAACCCAAAACTGGTTTGGAGCTATGTGGGACAAAACCTATATTGTAGTATCTCAAAGGGCAAGGGTACCCTCGTGCTGGCCGCTGGTGAGCCAGTGCGCCCTATGTGCGGGGTGGGTGTGGCAAGGGCAACACCGGAGTGAAGGAAAGGAAAGCGGGAGGCAGCTCTCGCCAACCTAGCTCTTTGACATCTTAGGCCAAGGGGTCGATTGGACTTCATGCTCGGCAATCTGAGCGGGGCAAGTGTGTACGGCATTCCGCTATTGCACACTGGGAAAATCCCGGCTACGCTCAGATAAACCGATTATGAACAACGATACTAAAATCATGCTGGCCGAAGCGTTTAAGGTGTCCGTGCGCAAGTTTGTGGCACAGAATAACCATAGCAAGTGGGGCGAAGCCGAGAGTGTTGGAGTTATCGCAGATATGGTCGATGCGATGACCAGCGATGACTACGCGCTTGAAGAGGGCTTCGATGCCATACGCGCTTTTTGCGCGAAGGTGGTTAATCCAAGCGCGTTCGCGCAGAGTCTGGAGAAACTACCGGACACGCATCCAGCACATATTGTCCGGCCTAAGCGTGGGTCGGGCGGTGCTAAAGGTGGCATTGAAGTCTAAGCGTGGTCGCAAGTGCGGGGGCGGGCGAGTGTTCGCCCCCGCCATTATGATCACACCTAATCCAACGGGCATGGTAAGATGCCTTTTCTGGGACAAGCTAGCTCTGGCAAAGGCCAGTGTGGACGACCACTGGTCGTTCGACGAAGCTGCAAAGCGGGAAAGTCTACGCAAGGCGCGAAGCGCAAAACGCGAGGCGCGAAGCGAAATTGCCTTGCAAGAGCTTGCAGCTATGGTTTGAGTCCAAGCCGGACTCTAACGGAAAACGGACACCCGCTGAAAGTGAATGAATGCATGAGAATGAATGCATGGCGGGGTGGGGGGGGG
>Ga0214919_10006144_pt1 | contig 16623 bp, 19 predicted proteins | sample LL1503_MetaG_FD_177994 | JGI IMG/M metagenome (GOLD analysis project Ga0214919, IMG submission 177994) | Freshwater microbial communities from Lake Lanier, Atlanta, Georgia, United States - LL-1503 | ecosystem: Environmental > Aquatic > Freshwater > Lake | place: USA: Georgia | collected... | reverse complement strand
CTACTAAAAAATAATAAATTAATATTTAAAAATTATCTTAATAATTAAAATTTAATTATTAAAAAATACTAAAAAACCTTAATTTACCAGCCTTGTGTGAAAAGGTTTAAAAAGATAAGGTATAAATTATAATAAATAATAAATAAAATGTATAACGATGAATATCAAGATGATTATGAACGAATAACATATAATATAAATGAAAGAATAAATAAACAAATAAATCCATATATATATGAATTTAATGGAGAAATAACTGAAGACCATAAAAATACATATAATGATGAAAAAAATAGGAAAATACAATTAAACAATAATATTGACCCAAAATTTTATATTGGTTTGTGGGATATATCTTTTGCTTCTAAATTTGGTTTTCCAAATAATGGTATGGGCTTTAATGGTCAATGGATGAGAAAAAAAATAGCTCCTCTCGCAAACCATTTATCCGGCATTGACCTAAATGAAAATGTCCATATATGTTACAGATTAATAGAAGAAAAAGATGAAAATACATTAGATTATTTATGTAATAATATAATTTATAGAAAAAATGGAGGATTTGAATATTCTGGAAGAAAGTCGTCTGGTTGTAGTGAAGATAATATTATCACTTATAATAAATATATTCAAAATGGAATAGAAGAAAGCAATAGAAGTTTTGCGTCATTTAATAGAAATTATGAATATATGGAAGAAAATCCTATAGATGTTATTTGTCCTTCTTACAATAAATTTTATTTACATACAAAAGATGCTAGAAATAAGAAGGATGCCTATATTAAAATTTCAGAATATAAAGATATTGATGAAAAATTAAAATATATAAATGATTGCTCTTCAGGTTTTTATATTGGAAGGGAAGATAAATTTGATACAATTCAAGAACAATGGTTATCACTTATAGAAAAGATAAAACATTTTTTTGATATAGTTGGTCATGATAAACCCTTCTGGACGGCATATTTACCAGAAAATATTAAAAAATTTGAGGAGGTTCGTGTATTAACAAATTGTGGTAATTTTATAAATATTATTATGAGGTCAAAAAAATATTTTTACTTTACTGAATATGTTAGATAAAATTATAACTAAACAAAAATAATTTATTTTATTTATTCATAACATTTTCGCGTATTTATACATCCAGCACATATTTCAAAACATTTACATTCACGATAATATGAAATTCGTTGGGTCGTATCCATTTTTTCAATACCACAAACACATTTATCGCAATTTTTACAAAGATGCGTTCTTCTTTTACAATTTTCTATTCCATTGTATCCTTGTCCGCAATTTAATGTTTCTGATGTATTATTACATGTTTTACAATATATTGGAATAGGTGGAGCGTTTTTATCTGGAATTTCAGAAGTATAAGTATAAGTTAATACATTATTATAATTATAACCTTTATGTGTTCTACATAATGTAAAATTTTCATAAATACCTATTTTACTACAATTTTCATAAATACAAGTCGTCATGATTAAGTTTTATATTATGAAATTTTTATATCATTTTTATATTATATTTATATTATATTTTTTGGCGAATTTTTTGTGCTCATATGTCTGTAAATCCTTCCTTTACACCTTTTCTCATTTAAAACGCCCATTAATAAAAGATTTAAAGATATTTTAGTATAAATATATTATAATGAATTTTGAAAATGAAATTGTATATGTTAAAAATAAAGAATATGTTTATGCTGAAACAATCAACGTTGATAATGATAATGTATTAGATTTATCTATATTTGAAATAGAAGAATGGACGCATTTAACAAAAATTAGCAAAGTATTTGAAGATGCTGTAGTTAATTTAGATGTAGAAATATCGTTAAGACCTTATATAAATGTTAGCAAAGATATAAAAAAAGGTGCTTATTATTTATATTACTCTCCATTCTGTTGGCGGAAAGATTTTAATGACCTTGAATATGAAATGCTAGAAATAAATGATATTTATGAAGTTGTATTTAATTTAGTTAGAGAACATCAAAAAATAACTATAAATGAATTTAGAAAATGGATTATAGACAATTATACAAATATTCAAATGCATTATGATAATATATTAAATAATAAAATAAATTTGTTTATTCCATTTAGTTAAATGGGCATTTTAAATGAGAAAAGGTGTAAAGCAAATCCAATTTTCTTGAACATCTAATTTACCAGCTAATTTACACATTTCATGGGTTAGTAAATCTTCTCTTACATATGTTAAAGCATATCCATTTTGTTGAACCGCTAATTTACATATTTCTTCCGTTTGTAAATCCCTTCTTACATATGGTAAATTAAATCCATAATTTTTAACGGCTAATTTACATATTTCTTCCGTTTGTAAATCCTTTCTTACATAGCGTAAAGCACGTCCATCTTTTTTAACGGCTAATTTACATATTTCTTCCGTTTGTAAATCCTTTCTTACATATCCTAAACTAAATCCATTTTTTTTAATGGCTAATTTACATATTTCTTCGGTTTGTAAATCCTCTCTTATATAGCTTAAAGCACGTCCATTTTTTTTAATGGCTAATTTACATATTTCTTCCGTTTGTAAATCCTTTCTTACATATTGTAAAGCACGTCCATCTCGTTGAACTGCTAATTTACAGATTTCTTCCGTTTGTAAATTCTTTCTTACATCTTTTAACCTCAATCCATAAGATTGAACTACTATTTTCTCTCTCGTATAATCTGGATGTTCTGTATCTATAAACTTTTTTTGTTTAAAATCATAGGATAATATCATTGGTCCATCCTGTTCTATAAAATCTAATATATTTATGACTAAATCGTCTGGAAATAAATATGTTTTTTTTAAAATTATTTTGTCCATTATTAGTATTTATTAAAATAATATTTTTATATTACTTTAATCAAATTTTTATTGAATTAATAATCACAATGATGTCCTTCTTCATCTATACACACTTTTTCTTCAAAAATTTTAAAACACCTACATCTAGCATCAATCACTGAATTTGTAATGGCTAACAAAGTAATCCCAAAATAATGCAAAAAAATCGTATTCATAATTATATTTATAGTTAAATAAATCTTTATATTACTTTAATAAAAATATATTTACACATTTACACCTTTTATTTTAATTTAAATTTTAACATAATAAAATTTTTTATCTTATTATTTTCACATTACCAAGATGTTTAAGACCTTCATCTGTTATTTTATCACACCAACTTAAATATAGTGTATGTAAATTACCAAGATATTTAAGACCTTCATCTGTTATTTTATCACACCAACTTAAATTTAATGTATGTAAATTACCAAGATATTTAAGACCTTTATCTGTTATTTTATCACAACAACTTAAATATAGTGTATGTAAATTACCGAGATATTTAAGACCTTCATCTGTTATTTTATCACAACAACTTAAATATAGTGTATGTAATTTACCAAGATGTTTAATACCTTCATCTGTTATTTTTATACACCGTTTTAAATTTAAATTTAATGTATGTAATTTACCAAGATGTTTAAGACCTTCATCTGTTATTTTTATACACCGTTTTAAATTTAATGTATGTAATTTACCAAGATGTTTAAGACCTTCATCTGTTATTTTATCACAACAACTTATATTTAATATATGTAAATTACCAAGATATTTAAAACCTTCATCTGTTATTTTATTACAGCAATTAAAATATAAAGTATGTAAATTACCAAGATATTTAAAACCTTCATCTGTTATTTTATTACACTGACTTAAATATAGTGTATGTAAATTACCAAGATATTTAAGACCTTCATCTGTTATTTTATAACACCAACTTAAATTTAATGTATGTAAATTACCAAGATATTTAAGACCTTTATCTGTTATTTTATCACAACAACTTAAATATAGTGTATGTAAATTACCGAGATATTTAAGACCTTCATCTGTTATTTTTATACACCGTTTTAAATTTAATGTATGTAATTTACCAAGATGTTTAAGACCTTCATCTGTTATTTTATCACAACAACTTATATTTAATGTATGTAAATTACCAAGATATTTAAGACCTTCATTTGTTATTTTATCACAACAACTTATATTTAATATATGTAACTTACCAAGATGTTTAAGTTCTTTATCTGTTATTTTACTACAATTAATAAAATTTAACATTAATTGGAAATAACTATTTATTATTTTGGAATGTATTAAATTTTTAAAATGAATATCTTGAATATACTTTAAAGAAAATCTTTTATTTAATTTAAAATATTTAAGTTTGGTATTATATAAATATTTATTACAATGGAATAAATTATTTTCATATTTTATATATTCGTTAATTATCTGAATTATATTATTTATGTAAAATATTCGTGGAGTTGATACTTCCATTTTTATTTATTGTTAAATAAACTAATATGTGTAAAAAATTTTAAATAAATTTTAAATCAATTTTTTATTAATTTTATCAATAAAAAATTCCTAAAAGTAAAATAAAATATCTTCTTAATGTCTGCGATTTCTGCGAGTTCTACGACTTTTTCCTAATTTTCTATGGCGACGAGTTCTTCTTCCTCCTTTCATTGTATATATTATCCAACTATTTTAATTTATGGATATATATATTACAACAAAAATAATATAAAGACTTATTATAATATTTATTTATAGTATAATGAATACTGACTTGCTGTTTTATTGTGTTATTGCCTTTGTAGCTATTACTTCTTCTGTTGCGAATGTTGATTGTGGGAAAAATAAAGATGGAGAAACTGTTTGTGTAGGTTTATAATAAAAAATAATTTTCATTAATAAATAATTTAAAGATTTTTTCTTATTTATTATATCATATCTATGAAAGTATTTCTTTTGTTTCTTTTTTTAACAAGAATAAACGCATTTTCAGACTATGAAATTGATAATTATAATGGTCACGATTTGGAAATGCGATGTCGTGCTTTCCGAAAAAGTGGGGATTGTAATCACAAGTTTTTATACCCAAAAACATCACTTTATTGTTGTTATTCTAATCTATATAATGATTTGTTATTGGAAGATTGGGATTGGATAGGAGGAAGAATAAAACGATATTTATAATAATATTAAGTTAAAAATTAATATTATTTTTGCTATTAAGTCGGCATTTAAAATACGCGTTGCTCTAATACAAGATAATAACTCCGTGATTGAGAATAATATCTCTCATGTGTCAATTTAAAAATTGTAATTTTCATATGTCTTATTTTTACCTCGCATTTCTCCAAGATACTTGACCGTTTCACTGTTTAAGCAGAGAGGTCCACGGTCACTTGAGTATTGACTGTTACACGCTAAATTTGATGTAGTTTGAGCGAACAAAAACATACTATCTTTTGGCAATTCAGAATAAATCTCTTCATTCTTTAATGGTAAAGGTGTACCTTGTGGAAGGAACATTAAAGATGATTTAACAGGAGGCATACAAGGAGGAGATCTCCAAGCAGGATTTCCAGAATTATTACAATTAGTTTGTAAAAGAATATTATCATATGAACCAAGAACACCATTTCCTATATTAAAATTTACAGGAGAACTATATTTATCAGTATTTTTATTAATATATCCATTTACATTATTAAAACTATAATTACTCATTTATTATAATTTTAGATAAGAAAAATATTTTAGATTATTTTATTAAATATAACTACTATTTGTATTTTATTTAATATTAATAAATACATATAATATATTTTCTATAAAGATATATTATATATGAATCTTTTTTCTAAAAATAAAATAAAAAAAATTAAATGTAAATATTTTATAAAAAAAGATGGATCTATTAATCATAAAAATTATAATAATTTTGAGTTTAATATAAATGGAATAAATAATTTTTTATGTTTAATTAATAAATCATTTAGATTCATTTTATTTATATCAGACATATTTTTATATAATATAAATACTAATCAATATATTAGCAATTTACTATTATTGGATTATGTACAAAAAAATAGTAATTTAAAATATATTATTAATGATGATATTTATTATTATTTTGATAAAAATAAAGATTCTGAAGATAAAGTATTAAATTTATTATTTATTAATGAAAAAATTGAAAAATTAAAAAATATAAGTATTTTAAAAAAATTATCCTATCATTTTTTATTTTTGAGATTAAAATATAATAATAATATTAGCGATGATGATATATTAATAGAAATATTTTATACAACTTATAATAAATTATTTTTAAAAGATGATATAAAGAAAAAATATAATATAGATATTTCAATTTATTTTCCAAATTATAAAAAATTTTATATATTTTTAGAAAAAGAAGGATATGTAAATAAATTTTATAATCAATATTATAAAAAAATTATAAATAATTGTAAGGAATTATATTTAAAATATATAGATAATAATAAAGATGAATTAGATAAATATAAATCAATAAAGAGAAAATCAATTTATAATTTTAATGATATTGATTTAGAAGATAAAATTGACAAATATGTAAACAATAATGTGAATAAACAAAAAATTAAATATAAATTTATTGAATTGAAAAAAAAATATAATATATAATAAATATATGGATAATATAAATTATTTAATTGGAATGTTAGTTATAGTTGCATTTTGTTTATTAGGCTATACACACTATGAACATTTAAGTAATGAAGTAATTTATGTAAAATCAACTATTGATAATAAAGAGTATTTAGTAAGAAATTTAGATAATAAGGATATAGCAGCAAATATATTAGCAAAACTAAGAATAAAATTAGAAAAAATTTGTGAAATTATGAAAAATAAATATCCAAATGATGATAGTGTTTTAAGAATGAATGAAAGGTTTAATTCTGACAATATTACAGAAGCTGGTAAAAATAATCAATATACATCTTATTCTGTTAATAAAGGTGAAAAAATAGTATTTTGTATAAGACAAAAGAACGAAGACGAAACATTAGTAGAGGAAAATACTTTAACATTTGTAGCTATACATGAATTAGCTCATATAATGACAAAATCAGTTGGACATACTCCAGAATTCTGGAGTAATTTTAAAAGATTATTAGAAATTGCTGTTCAACATAATCTTTATTCTAAAGAAGATTATTCTTCAAATCCTAAAGAATATTGCGGAATAAAAGTTAGTGATTCGCCAATTGCATAAAGTGAGGAAACCAAGGTTTCCTACACGTACCTTCCTTGTTAACTTAGATTTATTATTTAATTTTAATTTTAATTTTAATTTAAGAATTATTAATTCTGTTTAGTCTTTTTAGAAATTTATCTTTTAGGAGATTTATAATATTTATAATATTTATAATATTTATTATATTTATTTATATATAAAGTAATATTATTTATATTTCTGTATAACTATTTACTATGAATTATATTATTATAATTATTTTCTCTATTATTTTGCCTGTTATTTCTGTAAAAAAAATTATACCAAAACTATGTATTAATTGTAAATATTTTATAACAGATAATCGCACAGGTTTATATGGTAAATGTTCTTTATTTACACAAAAACAAGGTAAAATTGATTTTTTAGTCAATGGTATTGATAATGATCAATTTCATTATTGTTCTACAGCAAGAGCACTGAATGATATGTGTGGTGAAGAAGGAAAAATGTATAAAAAAAAATATATTAAAAAATAATTTTTATATTAGAAAAAGTATAATAAGAATTTCGTTAATTTATTTTATAAATAATTAAAATAAATTATTTTAATTATTCTATCATATAGTATTATATAATGGCCTGTAATATTCCATATGATAAAATTATATTTTCAGTTCAAAAAATATCTAGAATTGAACATAGTATACATTATGTTTTTATAGGAAATGTTGAGAAAGAAATATTAGAAATTTTAAAAAAATTTGAAGAAAGAAAAAAGATTACAGGAGATGAAATAAAAATATTAAAAAGTAAATATTTAAAAGATGATGTAGAAAGTTGGATTAATATTGTTAAAAATAAAATTAAAATAAAATATATTAAAGAAAAAATACACATAGATGATACAATTAGTGATATAAGAAAAAAAATATTTATTTATTTAAGTGATCCTGAGAATAAAAAATATATATTGCAAGAAAATCAAGAATTATGGTTAGAAAAAAAAACAGGAGAACCAGAAATAATAGGATATTTTTATGAAAATATTAAAACGAAAGAAAAATATAATACTAAACCTAATATTTATCAAGATCTAACTGATAAAACTAATTTTAAAAATTATACTTTTGATAATAAAGATTTAAAAAAGAATACAAGTGAAAATAATATGCTTATATATGATCTCTTATCTAATTTTAAAAATATTATTTATTTATCAGATGCAATAGAGGAAGAAGAATATCTAAAATTAAAAAAAATACAAATTACTCCAAATTTAATTGATAATTATTTTAAAAAATATTGGCCTTATGTTAATTTATCTTATAATAAAGAAAATATAAAAACAGATTATTTATTAATGAAAGATTACTATTATAATGAGAATTTAATATTTAACTTAGTAAATACAGTTCCAGTAAATATAAATGATTTTGGATCATGTAATATATTAACAATTATTTTAAACATTAATGATGATAAAAATAATCAAAATATTGATCTATACCAAGTTTTTGATTATATAAAAGAAAATAAAATATCAGATAAAATACCATTTATTAAATATTCAGAAGATTCTTTAGAAAATACATATTCAATTATTTCAAAAAAAGCTATTGAAAACAAAAAAATAGATAAAAATTTATTAAAATTATGGCTACTTAGTGCAAAAGATTCGGTAAAAAAAATAAATGGAATTACTATTAAAAAATATTTAAAAGATTATAATGAAGAATCAAGATATAGTAATATTTTTATTAATAAATCTGGAAATATTTCATTATCTATTAGTTTTAAATCAGAAAATAATGCCACTTTTACTGATGTTGAATATGCAGTAAAAGATTGTAAGAGTTTAATAAGCGATATTAATAAAGCATTAACTAGATTAAATAATGATATAGATATTAATCCACCTAATATGAATATTAAAAATAATGAAATTTCATTAAAAAAAAATACAAAAATAATGTTTATGAATGTAATTATTCCCTTATATTTAAAAAAAAATATAGATTATAAATCATTATTAGATTTTTCAAAAAAATTCCCTTATTTCTTTTCAGAAGCTGATAATAAAGATAAAGAAGAAAATAGTGTTGTATTAAAATATAAAAGAGTTAGTTTATTTGCAAATATGGAAGATATATTATTTGAAATTGATAAATTAAAAGAAATATATCCTAATGATGAAGATACTAGACTAATAATTTCTAGATTACAAAAAAAATATGATAAAAGTATTGATGAAATTAAAAGATATTTATTAGAATGGGAAAAAAAATATCATTCAAAACAGAGTAGTATAATATCAGCTGATTTCAAAAAGGGTATTTTGATTAAAATTAGTAAAAATAATATTTTAATAAAAGGTATTACAAAAATTTATCAAATATCTTTAATATATAATTTTATTGTTTGTTTTATGACATTATTTATAAATTATGATGAATATATTAAAAAAGATAAAGATTTTAAAAAATTAATGAGTTCAAAAAATTTAAATAAGGATATAAAATATTTTGATGAAAAAATAGAAATAAATAGAAATGCAAGGTTAAATCTTTCAGTAAATGAAAATATTGACTATAATTTAGAATATGATGATTATGATGATATTAGAGTACTAAGTGACGAAATTGAATTAGATGAAGATTTACCATTTGAAATTAAAAATTTTAAAACTAATACTGATGGTGATGATTGCCTTACATCATATGATAATGTAGGAACAGATGTTAAATTAAAATGTGATGATCCAATGCCTGATAAAGGTACTTGTAAAGATTTTTGTAATGATGAAAAATATTTTCTAAGAAGATTACAACATTATGATAAGACTTTATTTGGTCCATATAAAGAAAAAAAAACTAAATATACTTATGCAAAAAAATGTCAATCTAAATCACAACCTGTTGTAATGCCATATGATCCAATAACAGATACTAGAATAGATAGAAGATCTTATACTTTTTCATTAAAATTTACTTCAGATCCTAAATGTGAAAGATGGTATATTTGTCCTAAAATTTGGTGTCCATATTGTCAAATACCTATATTTGAAGATGATATAGAAGCTGGAACTATAAGAGAAAGACAATATTCAAGTGACGAAGGAGGAGTATGTAAAACAGCTAAATGTCCATATGGAGATCATAAAGTTATTTACAGAAAAAATCCTGAGGAAGAATTTCCTGGTTTTAAAGATGATTCTTCTTCTCATCCATATTCATTATGTACGCCTTGTTGTTTTAAAATGAATCATACTAATGTCAATTCAGGTTTTTATAAAAAATTTAAAAAATGTATGGGAGATGATATTAATAATAATAATATAAAAGGCGATCAAATATATATTTTAAGTAAAGCTTATCAGATACAAAAAGACAGATATGGTAAACTACCTATTAATATAGCAAGAATATTAAAAACAAATTTAGATAAAGGTTATTTAGGAAATAGATCTGGATATTTAAGAAAAGGAATTAATCATGAAAAAAATAATTCATTTTTAAGTGCAATAAGCAATATTATAAGTTGTGATAATAAAAATATAATGACAATTGATCAAATAAAACGTATTTTGGTTGAACAATTAAATGATAATCTATTCAAAACATTATATTCTGGAAATTTAATAAATTTATTTTACAATGTAGATAATTTTAAGAATTATATATTAAGTAAAAATATTGATATAAATCATATATATTTATGGGATTTTGTACAAAGACCAAATATATTATTTGAAGATGGAATCAATATTTTTATATTTGAAAATAATAAATTATTATGTCCAGTTGGAGAAAATGTTAAATATTTTTTTGATACAAATAAAAAAAGTATTTTATTAATTAAATCAAGAGAATATTATGAACCAATTTATTTCTTAGAAGGTTCTCCAAAATCAGCAAAGATAACATGTATTTTTGATTATAATAATGATGAAATAAAAAAGATATTTGATATTAGCTTTAATGGTTGTTCTTCTAAATTTGATATTGATTGGTTAGATGTATTAAAGAATAATATTAATAAATATAATTTAAAAATAGATAATTTGTCAATAAGTGACGGAAATGATTTAGAAACAACTCTTAATGATATATTAATAAATATAAAAGATAAAAAACTTGATAGTAACTATTTACCAATTTTACAATATCTAGACTCTTATAATAAAGTATTTGGTATTAAATTAAAAAATGGTTTATATTTACCAACTTCGCCATCTAAATTAATTGATCATAAAGACATTAAGTATAAAACTATTTTGGATATAAATGATATTGATAAAATAAGCGTAGTTAATACTATTAAATATACTGATAATATAAATAAAATTACAAAATTAAACTGTAAAATAACACATAAAGTTATTGATTCTAATAAAATTGTAGCACTTGTAAATGAAAATAATAGATTTATACCTGTAACAGTGACTACTGATTCAAATAATGATTTAAAAATATCTAATTCCATTTATTATTCAGATATTGATAAAGCAATATATGAAAAAAATAAAATTAAAGATAAAAGAATCGATTTTATTAATAAAAAAAATTATGAAGATGAAACTTTTATTAGAATGAAATTTGAATTATCAAAATATTTAATTAATAACAAAAAAATTTTAGATAAGATATTAACATTAATAAATGAAGAAAATATAAATATAAAAAGAGATAAATTAAAAATTATATTAAATTCAATATTTTCAGAATTAATAACAGATAAAAATAAAGAGATTGATTTTTATGATTATAAAATTCCAAATAAGAGAGTACCATGTAATTTAAGAAAAACAAATGATATTAATTTATCATGTGATAATGATCCACATTGCGTTGTAGATAAAGGTAAATGTAAATTATATATAAATAAAATAAATTTATTAAATAGTAATATTATTAATTATAATTATTATATATCAAAACTTATTGATGAATTATTAAGATATAAAATGAAAAGAGACGAGATATTAGAAGATAAAATTCCAAATATAATTAATAGAGATATTATAGATAAAAATACAGAAAAATATATTGTTATAGATACTATAAATAATGATAGAATATTAAATATATTAGATGAATTATTTCTTGATAGTAAAGGTATTTATATAGATAATAGAAATTTATATGAAAATAGTGAAACAAAAGATATTGGTTTTGTTAAAGAATTATATTCAAAAACAAATATATTACTTACAAATAAAACAGAAGATTTATCAACATATTGGTTAAAATATTTAAAACATGACTTTAAAGTTTTATTATCTGACAATAATACAATATTTTCAATATTAGTTAATATTATTAATCTAGATCTATTTAAAAATACAAAAAATAAATATATAGATATATTTAAATTTAAACATAATATAATTGAATATTTAACAAAATTAAATGAGAATATTACAATAAAATTATATAAATTATATAATAAAAATTTCAAAAGTAAAGTAACTTCTTATGATACATTATTTGATGAAATATTAAATGAATCATATAATGGGTCATTAGCTGATTTAGATATTATTGCTAAATTATATAATATAAATATCATTATTCTAAATAAAAGAATTCCAAAAAATGATATTGGATTTAAATTATTTAAGAGTAATAATAATTTTAAATCAAATTATTTTATTATATTGTATAAATCAATAAATTATGAAATTGAATATTATAATATTATTGAAAAAAAAAATAATTATATATTTAAAATAAATGATTTCCCACCTAAATTTGTAAAAGATATTATTGATTCTGATAATAAGTAATTTATTATTCAAAAAAAAATGGTTTAATAACTGATATAAAATTATTAAAATTATCTTTAATAATAGAATTTATACTTTTTTTACTCTCAATTTCTTCTATAATTAATTTATTATCTATTTTTTTATTAGTGAATGTTATATAATTTAAATCCATATTATAAGATTCTAACACTTTTTCAATTTTATTAGGAACAGATACTTCAAATTCTTCAAATTTATTTTTTTTCAATGGGAATATGTCATAAAATTGATGTTTTATTAATTCTTTATTAATATTTGTGTATTTTAAAATATCATCATTTACATCATTTTCTAGAGGATAAATATAAATATTTGATTTTATTTTATCAAAAAATATTGTAGAGATTTTAATATATTTATCATTATAATCTATTATAAATCCATCATTTTTAATCTCTTCTTCCATTTTTTTTATTTTAAAAAAATTACTATCTAAAGTGCATATTTCAATTGTTTCATTGAATATATTTATTCCATTAAATATATATATACCTAATAAAGAATGGGATATAAAGCAATATTCAATGGAATTATAATCAAATAGATCATTAATATATTTAATAATATATTTATTAGATACTAATATTTTTTCATTAATTGGTTTTTGGTCAATTTTTAATGAATGATTTAGTGTAATTTCATGTTCTATACCATTTAGGGAATAATTATATTTATCATTATACATATTAGTATATAAGAATATTTAAAAATAGTTATTTTTAACAAATAAGAATATTTTTCTTAAAAAATATATTCTTATATACTAATATGTATTTATCTCCACCAGAATATACTAAGAAAACAAGATGTGATAATAATTTACCTATTACTAATAATAATCATGATTTTTTTAGACCAATGATTTCAAATATGTCTGTTCCAATACAGAATAATCATGAACATTATACTAATTCTACTTTTGATTTAGAAAGAAGTTCTATTTCAACAAGAAATAATGTTATTGATGACAAAAGACCAGTACAACAATCTTTCCAGAATAATTATCACACAATGACGTTTGATAAATTAAATAATAATAGTAATCAAGAAATTAATAATTTTTTGACAAGGAATCCAGTTAATACCAGAAGAGATAATATGGAAAAGAATAGAAACCAAGATAGACAAGATTTCTTAAAACAACAGGGAGGAACTTTATCAAATTATGCTGATCTTCCTTTTGAGAATACTAGAAAAGAAAAGAGTACGATTAATAGTTCGAATTATATACCGATGCCTAGAACGATGGCAATACCTAGGGAGAATATTTAATTATTTATATAATATTAAATTAGCGTTTGAATTATAAAAGGTGTAAAGAAAACCAATTCATCACTTTATTTTTTTCAAATATAGTATACATTTTTCTATTTTGTCTTTTTTTTCAATAGAATTTAACAATACATATTTTAGATCCAAGCTATTTACATTATGATTAATAATATTATTAATTTCTTGTATTTTGTCTTCTAATTGAATTGTTAATAACGTGGTAATTTCTTCTGTTAATTGTATTTTAGGTATTTTTTTTAGATATTCTAAATTTCCGTTCGTAATAGAATTCATATCTAATGAGAATAAATTCATAATAATATAAAAAAATATAATATTTTTTTTATTATCTAATTTGTATATAAATATTAAAATACTAATTTATATTATTATTGGTAGATAAATATTAAAAATATTAGAAAAATATTTTATTAAATATTTTTTAATAAAAATTAATTAAAATAAAAATATATTCTTATACTTTGATTAAAATATGTAGATATTTTGTATAATGTCTATATATATTATCTATATATATAGATGACATATATGAATTATTATAGTTTTAAGTTAAATTAGTTATCTAATTACTATTAATTCACAGATTTCCATTTAGGTGTTACTTTTCTATATCTTGTTCCATCTATTAAAACTAATATTTCAAAGGTTAAAAAGTCTATAATTAATTTGTCTATACAACTATTATTATATGTTTGATTATGAGGAATAACATGACTAGTTTCAATTGAGCCAGTATTGTCAATAGTACTAAATTTAAATGTTTTACCTGAATCACAATTAATTATGAAATGAAGAAATTCATTATTCTTAACCATGTGATGAATTTTACCTTTATCATCGATAACGGTAGCATTTGATATAGATTTAAGAATATCTGTTTCTAAAATAAATAATTGATTAAATAAACAATTACAAGCCATCTTATTATATTACTTGTCTATATTATTTCCTTTATTTATTTTTATAGAAAATAAAGGAAATAATATAGACACTTACCTAAATTATCTATAAAAATATAAATATCATTTAAAATATTAATTATTTATATTATTAAATATCAATTAAAATAACCATTTAATTAATATTAATAAGACATAAATTAATATATTGATTATTTTTAAGTATAATATGTGCGTTTATGTAAAGAAAAAATATACCAAAATTATTCATTTTGTAGATATTTCAGATATTATAGATTCAATAGATTCATTTGAAAAATATTATAATCAAAATAAGAAAAGTCAATTATTTTCAAAAGAAATTCCTCCCTTTGATTTCGTAAGAAAAATAATAGCAGAATTAATTAATAAAGATATATCAGAAAGTATTTATTATGAATTTTCATTAAAAAGTCTTACTAATAAAAATATTATTGAAAAAATAAAAGTACACGTGCCTGAATTAAAAAAATATTATTTAAAATGTAAACATGAGAAATATTTAGAAAATTTAAATGAAAAAAAAATAATAACTATTTTTAGACAATTATTAAGACCATATGATTATATTATAAATGCAATAGAAAAATATGATAACGGACATAAATTTTTATTATATATTGTTCAAAAAAAAAATAATTCCTATATTAAAAAAATAAATTCAGTTCTTAATTTTGATTAAAATATTAATTATATATATATATCATGGAAAATAATAATGAAAAAAATCATTTTTTCATTGGTAATATTTTTAATAATATAAATCAAATTAGATTATTAAGAAATATTCAAAAGAAAATAAAAAATAAATATTCCTTAAAAGGTTATCATTATAATAATAGATTTTATGCTAATTTAATATACATTGGATATTTTGATAATGAAACCGCAAAATTATATATGAATAACATAATTAATAGTTTGTTAACAGCAATATCCAATAATATAAATATATTAGAATGTAATTATACTAATTTTAAAATAACATATGATAAATCTTATTATAAAATATCCTTAAATTTTGATGATGAAAATAATATTTTAAAAAAAATAATAATTCCTTATTTATTTAATGAAGCAATACAACCAATATATCATCAGAGAAAAAATGTTTATTCTCCTAATATTGATTTAATATATTATAAAAATTCAGATAAATTAGTTAGTACAAAAAATAAGATAAATATTCAAATTCCAAATGATACTTTTACTATTGATCATATATCTTTAATTAAAGGAACCTCTGTTAGAGTTAGAAGTGGATTACCATCCTTACACGATCAAATGAATTTAGAAGAAGTGAATCGTTTTAATCTAAAGAATTAAACAGTTTTACACCTTTGCACACAAGGCTGGTAAATTAAGGTTTTTTAGTATTTTTTAATAATTAAATTTTAATTATTAAGATAATTTTTAAATATTAATTTATTATTTTTTAGTAGTTATTATGAATATTG
>Ga0214919_10006143_pt1 | contig 16623 bp, 11 predicted proteins | sample LL1503_MetaG_FD_177994 | JGI IMG/M metagenome (GOLD analysis project Ga0214919, IMG submission 177994) | Freshwater microbial communities from Lake Lanier, Atlanta, Georgia, United States - LL-1503 | ecosystem: Environmental > Aquatic > Freshwater > Lake | place: USA: Georgia | collected... | reverse complement strand
CGGGTTTGCATGGACGCACTCTTGGCGTCATTGGTTTGGGACAAGTTGGAATGGAAATTGCGCGGCGCGCCAAAGCCTTCGGCATGAGTGTTGTGGCGTGGAGTCGTCAACTCACGGAGGAGAAAGCCGATGCAGCGGGCGTGCACTTCTGCGCCAACATTGTCAACTTGGCAAAGTTGGCCGATGTGGTGAGCGTAAGTTTGGCCGTGCATGAGGAGACGGACTTGTTGATTGGCGAGAAGTTTTTGAACGCCATGAAACCCAATTCTATTTTTGTGAACACTTCAAGTGGTCGCGTTGTGGATGAGGCGGCGTTGGCGGCGGCGGTTCGTGGCCGCGGCATTCGCGCGGGTCTTGATGTGTTCGCGCATGAGCCTGACAAAGATGACGCGAAATTTGACGAGGCCATTGCCAAGGTGCCGGGCGTGTACGGAACATTTCATGTGGGCGCTTCCACCACGCAGGCGGCCCACGCCGTGGCGGCTGAAACCGTGCGCGTGATCCGCGAGTGGTTGGAGAGTGGTTCCGCGCCAAACTGCGTGAATCGCGCGCGTTCCACGCCGGCCACCACGTTGTTGTCGGTGCGGCATTTGAATCGTCCCGGCGTGTTGGCGCATGTGTTTTACACATTGGGCCAAGCGGGCATCAACGCCGAGGAGATGGAAAATATTATTTACGATGGTGGCGAGGCCGCGTTGGCCCGCATTCACTTGAACCAAACTCCAACAGAGGAACAAATGAACACCATTCGTCGCAACGCCAATGTGTTAAGCGCAAGCATCACTTCGATTGTGAGGAAATCATGAGTCACGCAACCCAAGGTCAGGTTCATGCCAGCGCAGTTCGCCCTTTGCCTGGAGGGCGCGTATTTAATTTCTCAGCGGGTCCGGCCACCATGCCGCTTGAAGTGCTTGAGCAACTGCAAGCCGACTTGGTGGATCTTCGCGGTGGCGGCGCGGGCATTCTGGAAATTTCCCACCGCGGCGAATTGTTCGAGAAGATTTTGCAAGAAAGCGAAGATGCGTTTCGCAAAGTTGGAAATATTTCTCAGGACTACGCGGTGTTGTTTTTGCCCGCCGGAGCCACGCAACAATTTGGAATGTTGCCGCTGAACTTTCTGGCCGACGGCGCGAGCGCTGATTATCCAGACACCGGCGTGTGGACTTCAAAGGCCATCGCGGATGGCAAAGAAGTGGGAAAAATCAATGAAATTTGGAAGGGCGCGGACTATGGATATAGCCGCACTCCGCGCGCAGGCGAGTTGAAGACCACGCCGGGCTCAACCTATTTGCATTACTGCTCCAACAACACTGTATGGGGCACGCGTTGGGTTGCGCCTCCGCAACCAGCCGCGGGCGCGTGGTTGGCGCGCGACGCGAGCAGTGATATTTACGCGGAGCCACTGGACTTGAAGGGCTGCGCTTTCTTGTACGCGTCGGGGCAAAAAAATCTTGGACCATCTGGCATGACCATGGTGGTGATTCGCCGCGACTTATTGAAGGCGCCTGTTCGAAAATTACCAAGCATGTTGCGCTATGACGAGCACGCCAAGGCGGAAAGCCGCTTGAACACGCCAGCCACATTTGGCATGCACACTGTTGGCTTGATGTGCCAATGGATTCTTCGTCAAGGTGGACTTGTTGAAATGCAACGCCGCGCAAAGATGCGCAGCGATTTGGTTTTGGCGGCCATTCGAGACTCGAATGGTTTTTGGAAAGCCAACGCGCAAGCGGAATGCCAGAGTTTTGTGAACGTGCTTTTTCACGCGGCCAATCCCAAGCATGAGCCGTTGTTCTTAAAGGAAGCAGCCAACGCCGGGCTTGCCGCATTGGCGGGGCACAAAGCTACGGGCGGAATGCGCGCCAGTATGTACAACGCCATGCCCGTTGAGGGAGCCAAAGCGTTGGCTGATGTCATGCGTGATTTTGCGCAGCGAAACGGCTGATTTTTAGGGATTACACATCGGGCAATGACAAAGATGCGAATGTGCAACCGAAATAGGACCGCGATCTTTGCCGCTATCCTCACTCAACCTTATGACAGATATGTATGAATATGACTTGGTTGTGATTGGCAGCGGGCCAGCGGGTCAACGCGCCGCTGTGCAAGCATCCAAACTTGGCAAGCGCGTGTGCGTGGTGGAAAAGGGCGCGGGCATTGGCGGCGCGTGCATTCATTCCGGAACCATTCCCAGTAAAACATTTCGTGAGGCTGTGCGCAGCATGACGCGCCGCAGCATCACCCTGAGCATGCACGCTTTGGGAACGCGCCCCGTACGTCCAACCATGGAAGCGTTGTTGAGTCGAGTTGACTTGGTTGTGGAGCGCGAGAGTGAAGTTGTGCAGGATCAGTTTGACCGCAACGACATTGAAATCATTCCTGGCCTTGGCCGATTTGTGACTCCGAATGAAATTCACGTTGAAGGCATGGATATCAATCGCACGTTGCACACGTCGTTTGTGCTTATTTCAACAGGCAGTCGCGCGGCCATGCCGGTGAAGATGATTCCAGACATGGAATGTATTTTCACCAGCGACACGATTTTGTCGCTGCCAAAAATTCCACGCACAATGGTGGTGATTGGCGCCGGCGTGATCGGCATTGAGTACGCCAGCATGTTCGCGCAGATTGGTGTGCAGGTGACCGTGCTAGATAAAGTGGATCGTCCGATCGCGTTCATGGAGACTGAATTAGTGGACGAGCTTGTGCATCAAATGCGCAAAAAAGGCGTGACTTTCCGCTTGAATGAAGAAGTGGCCAGCGTCAGCCGTTCGGTTGGACCCAAGCCCGCTGTGACCATTGAAATGAAAAGCGGCAAAGTGATTGTGACGGATGTGGTGTTGGCCAGCGCTGGGCGCCAAGGCAACATTGAGGGTTTGGATTTGCAGGCGGTGGGTCTTTCCGCGGATGAGCGCGGAAGAATTAAAGTGGATGAGCGCTACCGCACCACGGTTGAAAATATTTACGCGGCGGGTGATGTGATTGGAGCGCCAGGCTTGGCGGCCACCAGTTACGAGCAAGGCCGCATTGCGGCGTGCGACATGTTTGGTTTGCCTCACGTGGCTATTCCAAAATATTGGCCTTATGGAATTTATGCCGTGCCCGAGTTGAGTATGGTGGGATCCACCGAACAGGAATTGACCAAGGATTTGGTGCCCTATGAAATTGGCGTGGCGCGCTATTCCGAAAGCGCGCGCGGACAAATTCGTGGCGACGATCAGGGCGTGTTGAAACTTATTTTTCACCGTGACTCGCGCAAACTTTTGGGCGTGCATTGCATTGGAAGCCAAGCCACGGAAATTGTGCACATTGGTCAAGCGGTGTTGGCTCTTGGTGGCGGCTTGGATTATTTTGTGAACACGGTTTTCAACTATCCGACATTTGCCGAGTGCTACAAAGTTGCGGCATTGAACGCGTTGAACAGATTCCGCGCCGTGGACGCCGAAGCCGCGGCGAAGTGAGCGCGTTGGCAATAGAGCCGTATCCAAGCAAAAACACTTGTATCTGCCCATGAATCGCCTTTGAAAAATTGAAATGTGTTTTCATTTGCCCCGCATAGGTGGCTACACTCGGATACTTGGAGAATGAATTGGATTTGTTTGGACGGGGCCGTACCGGTATCGACCGAGCGATTCCAGACATTGGTGGCGCGCCGTGGAGCATGCTGGCCACGTAAAAAGTATGCAAAAAGACGTCTGCCAATACGCAGTACGCACTCGCAGCCTAATTAGGCTGCATGGATGACGCTTGACGCCCGATGGAGTGTCATCCAAAAAACATCGGACTGGCGGAGAAACCCTGGCATGCGGTTTCCCGCGACACTTTGTATGCATAGGGTCATCCCAAGCGGTCAACAGCCGAAGGTGATCCGAAATCAAAGAGTTGACTACGCGCGTAGAGGCCCTTGTCAGGGCGTTTCGGCACAGGGGTTCAACTCCCCTCGGCTCCATTACTCGCCGCGGCGAATTCTTACGGGTTCGCGCGCGGCGTTTTTATTTTTCCATGCGATGAAATTTATTCTTCGCTTTCGCGCAACTTGGCGAGCACGTTGAAATCCTCAAGCGTGGTCACATCTTGCGTGGTCTCTTTGCCCGCCGCCACATCGCGCAGAAGTCGGCGCATGATTTTTCCTGAGCGTGTCTTTGGCAACCCTGTGGTGAAACGAATCATGTCTGGCCGCGCGATGGCGCCAATGTCATTGGTGACATGCAACATTAATTTCTGGCGAAGCGCGTCGTCGGCGGCGTGCGCATAATCCGGATGAGGCACACAAAACGCGGCAATTCCAGTGCCTTTGATCTCGTGCGGCATGCCAACCACCGCGGCCTCAACAACCAATTTACTGCCCACCAAACTGCTTTCAACTTCCGCAGTTCCAAGGCGGTGGCCGCTGACATTCAACACATCGTCAATGCGACCCATGATCCAAAAGAATCCGTCGCCGTCGCGGCGCGCGCCATCGCCTGCCAAATACATGCCTGCAATTTTTCCCCAATACGTTTCAATGTAGCGCTCGCGGTCGCCGTGAATGCCGCGCAACATGCCCGGCCACGGTTTACGAATCACAAGCAAGCCGCCAGAGTTCGCGGGAAGTTCGTTGCCTTGCTCATCCACAATCGCGGCGTCCACCCCGGGAAATGGCAGAGTGCATGAGCCCGGTTTCAGCGGCGTGCAACCTGGAAGCGGCGTGATTAAATGTCCGCCACTTTCGGTTTGCCAAAATGTGTCCATGATTGGGCAACAATCGCCGCCAATCTTTTCGCGGTACCACATCCACGCCTCAGGATTGATGGGCTCGCCAACCGAGCCAAGCAATTTCACGCTGGACAAATCATGCGCGGCGGGAAGCGCGTCGCCCCATTTCATGAACGCGCGAATGGCGGTGGGGGCGGTATGGAAATGCGTGATCTTGTGTCGTTGCACAATGCGCCAGAAGCGATCTTCCTTGGGCGCGTTGGGCGCGCCTTCGTACATGAACGTGGTCACGCCGTTGGCAAGAATTCCGTAGATCACATAGCTGTGGCCGGTGATCCAACCAATGTCGGCGGTGCACCAAAAAATCTGGCCAGCGCGTGGCAACAAATTGAAAGTGAGTTTGGCGGTGTACGCGGTGTAGATCATGTATCCGCCAGTGGTGTGGCGAATTCCCTTGGGTTTTCCAGTGCTTCCAGAGGTGTAGAGCAGAAAGAGCAAATCCTCCGCCTCCATTTCCTCGCAGGCGCACGTGGTGGTTTCTTTGGCGACTGCGTCATGCCACCATTGATCGCGTCCCGATTTCATGTTGATGGAATTGCCAACGCGCTTGAGCACCAAAATGTTTTTCACTTCGGGCAGTTGCTCGCACGCCTTGTCGACATTGTCTTTCAGAGGAACAATTGATCCGCGGCGCCATGCTCCGTCGCATGTCACAATCACTTTGCTCTTTGCGTCATGCACGCGGTCCACAATCGCGCTGGCGGCGAAGCCACCAAAGATCACGCTGTGCGGCGCGCCAATGCGCGCGCAGGCAAGCACGGCGAAAGCAAGTTCTGGAACCATGCCCATGTACAGCGTGACCACATCGCCTTTGCGAACGCCCATGCGCTTGAGCGTGTTGGCAACGCGCGACACTTCGTTCTGCAATTCTTTGTAGGTGATTTTGCGAATTTCCGGCGTGTCGCCATTGTCGCCCGCTGGTTCGCCCTCCCACAGGATGGCAACGTCGTCGCCTTGACCATTTGCAACAAGTCGATCGACCGCGTTGAAGCACGCGTTGGTGGTGCCGCCAGAAAACCATTTGGCATCTGGACAATTCCACTCCAACACTGTGTTCCACGGCTTGTACCAGTGAAATTGTTTCGCAATGTCGCCCCAGAAATTTTCCGGATTGTTCAGCGCCTGCGTGTGCAACTTTTCGTAGGCGGCCATGTCGGGCACATGCAGTGAAGGCATTGCCTTTGCAAAGTTGGAAGATGGCGCGAACACCGCCGATTCACTTTGAACGCTGCGAATATTGCTCGTGCTTGTCATGCGCCCATCATGGCGTACGTGAGTGGTTGAGCGCAAGCCACGCGAAAAACTTGCGTAGGTTGAGCGCGCGCTTTCGCGCAGATACGCTTGAAAGATCGCGCGAATTTGTGGCTTGAATCACGCGAATTTTTTAGCGTGCACGCGCGCGCGCGGCGTAGCGATGATTTCAAGAGTGACTTATTTTGCCTCGTATCACGCGAATTTTTTAGCGTGCGCTCGCGCGGCGTCCAAGGCTTCGGCGGTTTTGGATGGATCTTTTCCACCAGCTTGCGCCATGTCTGGTTTACCGCCACCGCCACCGCCGCACACTTGCGCCGCAACTTTCACCCAGTCGCCGGCTTTCAAACCCTTGGTGATAAGCGCCGTCGGCACGCAGGCCACAATAGAAACTTTTCCTTCTTCGGCATCAGACCACGCCAGCAAAATTGCGGTCTGTGGCAATTTCGTTTTGGCCATGTTCAACGCAGCCAACAACGCGGGCGCGTCGGCGTTTTCCAACTGAGCAACGAATGCATTCGACGTGGCCGCTTGCTCGTGCGCCGCGATCATTTCTTGCATGCGCGCAAGCGTGGCTTCGCGCGTGGCCGCCTCGTTCTCGCGTCGCGCTGCTTTGGCCAAGTCGCGCAAAGCATCCATGGTTGTGTTGAGTATTTGTTTTTGAGAATGCGCGATGGAAAGCGATTGCATCAGTTGACCGATCTCGGAAACTTCCGCGTTCAACTCCGCGCCTTGCAATGTGCGCGCTTGCTCCATGCGAGCGGCAAGATTGTTGGCGGTTTGAATCGCGGCGGTGGCCGCCACGCCCGCAACAGCCGTGATACGGCGCACGCCAGTGCTGAGCGCGCCCTCGCTCATAATGGCAAACGAGTGGGCTTCTTTGCTAGAAGGCAAATGAGTTCCACCGCAAAATTCAACGCTGGCGCCGCGCCATTTGGCGTTGGTTGGGTCCGCAAGCAGCGCCGCAACAGTGGCTCCGATGGAAACCACTCGTACGGGGTCGGGATATTTTTCGCCGAACACCGCGCGCACGCCCGCGATTTTTTTGGCTCGATCCAGCGGGGCATTGGCTGCATCCACCACGCTGTTGTTGTTGATGTGCGCCATAACCAACTTTTCCACGCCCGCAATTTCGTCGTTGGTCATGGAGCGTGTGAATGAAAAGTCAAAGCGCAGGCGATCGTCGGCCACCAAGCTGCCGCGCTGCTGCACGTCTTCGCCCAGGGTTTCGCGCAGCGCCCAGTTCATCAAATGAGTTGCGGTGTGGTGCGCCGCCACCAAATGTCGACGCGACTTTTTTAAATCCATGATCACGCTATCGCCGCGGCGCAGCAAGCCGCGTTTCACGTGGCCAATGTGCAGCACGTAGCCGGCCTCGTTTTGCACATCGGTGATTTCAAATTCAACCGCGTCCACTGTGTCGCGCTGGGCGGGCACCGCGGCGACATCGCCAATCATTCCCAGCGAACTATTGGCCGCGCTCAGAACGCCGCCAGTCATTTCATCCATGTCTTCCATGGCCGCGTTCAGCGCGGATCCGGAATGCTCGGACAAAATAAAACCGCTGTCGGCAATTTGTCCGCCGCCCTCGGCGTGAAAGCATGTTCGTTTCACAATGATCGCAGCGGGAATTCCGGCTTCGAGTTTCTCCTGTAAATGCTTGCCATCCCAGATAGCCTCAACACGGCTTGTGCACGATTTCCCTGCAAATTTAGGCGTTTCGTCGGTGGTCGCCACGTGAAGCGTTCGTAGTTTCTCAATCGCGTCCGGAGTAAGCGTGATGCGGCTCGCGTCTTGCGTGCCAGCGCGGCTGGTTTCACGCGCGCGCTCCATTAGTTCTTGATAGCCGGCGTCGTCCACGGTGAGCGAGCGCTCTTGCGCCATGACTTGCGTCAAGTCAATTGGAAAGCCCATGGTGTCGTGCAAACGAAACGCGTCTTGCGCGCTTACCACGCCGCCCGCGGCGCGCGCCGCCTTGGCCGCCACTTCAAAAAGTTCAATGCCGCGCTCCAGTGTTTTTCCAAACGCAATTTCTTCGTCGCGAATAATGTCGGTGACGCGTTTCTGTTGCGCGCGAAGTTCAGGAAAAACATCGCCAAGGGATTCGCACACCGCGGCCACCACTTGATGCAAGAATGGACCGCGCGCGCCAAGATGTTGATGACCCATGCGCGCCGCGCGCCGCAGAATTCGCCGCAGCACATAGTTGCGACCCTCGTTGCCTGGAGCCGCGCCATCCGCAATGGCGCTGCACAAACATCGCGCGTGATCCGCAGCCACGCGGTACGCAATGTCGGCGGGATCTGTGAGCGTGTTGGCGTAAGGTTTGGCACCAGTCGCCGCTTGAATAGCCGCGAAGAGCGGCGTCCACAGATCTGTTTCATAATTGGAGCGCTTGTTCTGCAAGACGGAAACCAGTCGCTCCAAACCCATGCCGGTGTCCACGTGCTTGGCGGGCAAAGGGGTAAGTTTGCCGCCATTTTCGCGGTTGAATTGAATAAATACCAAGTTCCAAATTTCAAGCACGTCGGGATCGCTCGCGTTCACCATCGCCGCGGCGTCGCGTCCGCCAATGCGATCAAAATGAATTTCACTGCATGGACCACACGGACCGGTCTCGCCCATTTCCCAAAAGTTATCCTTCATGTTGCCAGGCAACACGCGCGACGCCGGAAGAAATTTTTCCCACAGCGCCTTGGCTTCCATGTCGGGCTCAAGGCCCGCCTCTTTGGATCCGCCAAAGTATGTCGCATACAAACGATCTTTCGGAAGTCCATACACGCGCGTCAATAAATCCCACGCCCACTCAATTGAATCTTTCTTGAAGTAATCGCCAAAGGACCAATTGCCAAGCATCTCGAAAAATGTGTGGTGGTATGTGTCGCGTCCAACATCTTCAAGATCGTTGTGCTTGCCGCCAGCGCGAATGCACTTCTGCGTGTCAACGGCGCGCTTGTAATCGCGCGCGCCGCGACCAAGAAACACATCCTTGAATTGATTCATGCCCGCGTTGGTGAAGAGCAGCGTTGGATCGTCGTGCGGCACCACCGGACTTGACGGCACAATGGTGTGTCCAGCGTGTTGTGCGAAATAATCCAGAAATGTTTTTCGAATGTCGGCGGCGCGGAGCATGAAGCGATTCTAGAAATCTATGGCTATCCTGCTTGGCATGACGCAGCACAATTCCAAACGAATGTTTATTGGCGGAAATTGGAAAATGAACGGCACGCACGCGGCTTCGACTGTGCTGGCCACGGAGTTGGTGGCTGCGTTTGAACCACTGTCCGCAAGCGTGGATGCCGCTGTATTTGCGCCATTTCCATATTTACAGCACATTGGAAGCATAATTAGAGGCAGCGGATTACTGCTTGGGGCGCAGCAGGTGAGCGCCGAAGCCAACGGAGCGTTTACCGGGCAAGTGAGCGCCGAGATGCTGCTAGATGTTGGAGTACAAGTTGTAATTATAGGACACTCCGAGTGCCGTCAGTTGTTGGCTGAATCGGATGAATTGATCGGCGAAAAAGTCGCAATTGCTCTTTCTACAGGGCTTTCCGTGATGCTTTGCGTAGGCGAGACTTGGCAAGAACGCCAATCTGGCCAGACCGAAGCTGTATGTCGCCGCCAAATTTCCGCCGCCTTGAAAGGCATTCATTTGGACCACATGGGCGCCATTCAAATTGCATATGAGCCAATTTGGGCGATTGGCACTGGCAGATCGGCTAGCCCGCAGGATGCCGCTCTAAGCCACGCCGCGCTGCGGAAGGACATAGAAGATCTGTATGATCCTTCGCTCGCTGCTGCGACTCGAATCCTTTACGGAGGTTCGGTGAATTCCGCAAATGCGACATCCCTGTTTTCGCAACCTGAAATTCAGGGAGCGCTTGTTGGAGGTGCCAGTTTAAAGGCGGCGGACTTTGCTTCGATTCTTCGAAGCGCATCACAGGCGACAAGCAGTCGCCCTAATTAGGAGTTTGGATTTCATGAGTGTCTTCTTCACCATTTTAACTTTTCTTTTCATCTTGGTCAGCGTCGCATTGGTTCTTGTGATTCTTGTTCAGCGACCACAGGGTGGCGGACTTGCTAGCGCCTTTGGTGGCGGTGGTGGAACGGATACGGCGTTCGGCGGTCGCACTGGCGACGCGCTCACCGTTGGAACAGTTTCGGTATTCGTTGTGTATTTAATTCTTGCGATGGCGCTGAACATATTTGATCCACAAGCTGCGCCAACAACTTCCAAACCAGCGGTCACAGAATCGACCACGCAATCCACGCCAGTCAATCCTTCAGCGACCATGCCAGCGCCCGATGGAACCAGCGCTCCTGCGGGCGCAATTCCAGTGACTCCAGTCACAGCGCCATCAACAGATGGAGCCGCGCCAACCACGGCGCCAATTGCGAATCCAGCGTCAGAAACTCCCGCCGCTGCGGAGACTGCGCCAACAGCCGTGCCCGCAACTATTCCAGCGACAAATCCCGCGAAACCGCAACAATTATGATTCGCTCCATGACGGGCTTTGGGGCCGCGTCGGGTACGCACGAAGGTCTGCATCTTTCGCTTGAGGTGCGCTCCGTCAACAATCGTTTTTTCAAGGGAGTGATTCGTTTGCCCAGCGAATTGTCGCCGCTTGAAGGCGAACTTGAAGCCAAGCTCGCGGCCAAAGTTGCGCGCGGCAGCGTCACGCTCACTGTTCGCGCCACCGATTCAACAGCTCGAAGCGCGGGTCGCATCAACACCGAAGTGTTGAAAAACTATTTGGCGCAACTTGAAAGCGTCATGCCTGATGGACGCAAGGGTTCGCTTGACGCGAGTTCGTTGGTGTCGCTTCCAGGTGTGATCATTGACGATGGTTCGCAGCGCATGTGCGAGACCGCTCGCGCGTGCATTGACACGTTGCTTGATCAAGCCATCGCCAACATGAATGAAATGCGCAAGCGCGAGGGCGAGGCGCTGCGCGGGCAGCTTGGAAATTTCAGCGCCACGTTGGATGAGCGCTTGAAGGAAATCTCCGCGCGGGTTCCGGACGTGGCATCGTTGTACCGCGAGCGACTTCGAACGCGCATGCAAACATTGCTGGCGGAAGTTGGAGCCACTGTGCGCGAGGAGGATTTGCTTCGAGAAGTCGCGGCATTCGCCGAACGCAGCGATATCGCCGAGGAAGTACATCGCTTGGAGGGGCACTTGGATCAATATCGCCAATTGTTGGATCCCAAGCGCCCTGACGCTGTTGGACGCGCGCTGGATTTTTTGGCGCAAGAAATGTTGCGTGAAGTCAACACCATCGCCAGCAAAGCCTCCGATTATGAGATCAGCAAGCGCGTGGTTGAAATGAAGACCGCGATTGATCGAATCAAGGAGCAGGCCGCGAATGCGGAGTGAGGCGCTTGCGGAAACTTTTTCGCTTGATCAGGTGAACGAAATTCTGCGGCATTGGGATGTGGGTCTTGTGAAGGAGTTCGCGCCCATGTCCGGTGGAAGCCGAACAAGTTCAAAGTTGCGCGTGGAATGCGAACGCGGAATATTTGTGTTGAAGCGCAGGCATGCGCATACGGCCGACATTGAGCGCGTTTGGTTTGCACACCATGTGATGATGTCGGCGGGCAACGCTGGATTGCCGATCGCGCTTGTGCAAGTGGCGCGTGATCAATCCACATTTCAAGTTCGCGCGGGTGGCATCTATGAATTATTTTTATTCCTTCATGGGGAGCGTTGGCAGCGCATGCCCATTCAGGCGCATGAGGCCGGCCGCGCGTTGGCGACATTGCACCATGCGGCTTTGAAAATGCAGTGGCACGGAAATGTGAAAGCATCTTGTTTTCACGGCAACTTGATCGTAGTGGAGGCGTTGCGCCGAGTTCCCGCGGCGGTTTTGGCTCAGCAGCCACACGTTGCGCAATTGCCCTTGATGGACTTGTGTCAACAACTTTCAAACTTGTATCAGCACGCATCCGAGCAAGTGGATGATCTTGGCTACGACCAACTTGATAGCCAAGTGGTGCATGGCGATTGGCATCCTGGAAATATTCTTTTCAATGGCGAGCGTGTTTCAGGCGTGCTTGACTTTGATTCCGCGCGATTGGAACCTGCGATCGCCGATGTGGCCAACGGTCTCTTGCAGTATTCGGTGCGCGCCGGTCCATCGCGAGCGATCGACAATTGGCCGCACGAAATTGATGAGGCTTTATTCTTGGCTTTTGCGCGCGGATTTTCCAGCGTGGAGCCTGTGACCTTGTTGAAATTTGTCCAAATGGTCCCATGGCTTATGATCGAGGCGTGCGTCGCGGAAGCATCGATCCCAATCGCCAAATCTGGAATGTTCGCCACCATTCCTGGCGACAAAATGTTGGCGCTGATATTGCGCCGCGCTTTATGGATTCAAAGCAATGCGGCCAATCTGGCGCGCGCGATAATGTCGCAACGCACGCCATGAAATTAGATCTGCAATTAAACTTGAAAGTCGCGTTGGATTGCGCGCGTGCATTTTGTATTTTGTGCGTGGCGTTGCTGGTCTTGTCGCCCGCCGTAAACGCGCAAGATGCGCAGCAGCAGCCTTTGGAAATTCCGGGAGCAAATCCAGACGCCGCGCCTGTAAAAATAGCGGATCCACTTTTGCCGCAAGCGCCAAACAATCAGGCCATCAATAAAAAAAATAGAGTGGCGGCGGTGAAGCCAATCAATGGCAACGTGAATATCGATGGCGCCGTGCAAATACTTAACGCCAGGCGTAACGGCAATGGTGGGTTTGGAAACATGTTTCAGAATCGCGCCATAGAGGAGTCGATGTCGCGCGCCAAATTGGAAATTGTGCAGCCGTCACCTGAGTTGTTGAAATTACTTGGGGAGCTTGATGATCCATCATTTGAAATTCGCCAGGCGGCGTCGCAAAAATTACTGGATCGATCTTTTACGGACGAAAGTATTTGGGCGGTGCTTGATCGATTCACTTTGAGCGAAGAGGCGCGCGGCCGCTTGCTCACCGCGGCGTGTCGGCGCGTGTTGGATCGTCCTCGCGGCGCGCTTGGAATTCGAATGGGGCAGGCGCCGCTGGAACGTCCGGGAGTTGTGATTCAAGCCACGCTCGTGGGCATGCCGGCCGAGAAATTTCTGCGCGCGGGTGATGTGATCGAGGAGATCGACGGTCACAAGGTTGCCAGCACGATGGATCTTGTTGAATCGATTCAGAATTATTCGCCTGGCCGCGAGGTGAAGATCAAATTGCGTCGACCCGAGCGCGACCCACAAGGGCGCCCGTTGATTGGCCCAGACGGAAAAATGATCGAACGCCCAGTTGATCTTGCCATGCCCTTGGGCAACGCGGAGGATTTGGACAAGGCCGACCCGGGCGATCCGCGCGCCGCGCAAAACATGCAACTTCAGCAAAGAGTGTTGGAGGCGCAAGTTATTTTAAAGCGCTTCGCCGCGCCAAGCGCACCAGTTTTGGCGCCGGCTCCTGAAGTTCCATAACGTTTCCGCTGGTTCAAAGCGTCAGTGGATTTTTGAAGTGATGGTCTTGAATCGGCGCCACCAAATCCAACACCGACATCAGAACCATTGATGGGCTTTCAGTCGCCGGCACTTCATGGATGATGTTGGCGGGATAATACGAGAGCACAGGCTCGGTCTCATTTCGATAGACATCAAAGCGGTGATGGATCACTTTTTCGTCCGCGTCATCTAGGCGGTTTTCTTTCAAAGCGCGGCGGCGCATGCGTCGAACCATTTCCTTTTGGTCGGGACAGATTAAATGCAGAACCGCCAGGACATCGATGTAGTTCTGCAGCGCTTTGGCTTGACTCACTGTTCGCGGAATGCCGTCGAGCACCAGCAAATCTTGGGCAGGCTTGAAGATGCTCAGCGCCACTTGCGCTTTCATATTTTGCTGCCACATCTCAACGGTCAATTCATCAGGAACCAGTTCGCCTTTGCTGGAGTGCGTCATGAACTTTTTTCCAAGCGGGCTGGCTAAATCAAGCGAGCGAAATACATCGCCGCATGCAAGATGAAAGAACCCTGGCACTTGTCCAAGAATTTTTCCTTGAGTTCCTTTGCCAGAACCTGGCGCGCCAAACAAAAGAATGCACTTGTATCGATGACTCATCGTGGGGCTCCTTGGGGTGACGGAGTATGCCATAGGAATCGATTATTTGAAAGTGAAATTTGTATAGGCTGTGCCTGTGGAATTTCCCAGATACCAATGGCATTCGACGGCGCCGGCTCGGGATTCTTCTATGGGTCTGCGCGAGCGGGTGATTCGCTGTCGCGGACTTGCGGGCGAGCGCAATGCGCAATTGTTCGCCACGCCTCAGCCGCCTCTGGCATTGATGCACGATCCGGGCTCGTTGCATGGCGCTGACAATGTGGCGCGGGTTTTGGATCGTTGGATCACGCAAGGCAAACGCATCGCCGTGTACGGTGATTACGACGCCGACGGAATTTGCGCCACGGCGATTCTAATCCGCTTGTTTCGTGAATTGAAAGTGCAGCCATCACCCATTGCGTACATACCGCACCGCGTGATCGAGGGATATGGATTGCACAACGAGGCGCTTGATGATTTGCGCGCGCGCGATATTGAAGCCGTTATCACCGTTGATTGTGGCGGGTCTTCTATTGAAGAGGCGCTGCATGCGCAAAAGTTGGGAATTGAATTGGCGATCACGGACCATCATCGATTGCGTTACGACGGCGATGGAAATTTGCAGTTGCCGCAATGTCAGGCGATCGCGCATCCTGAATTAGGCGACACGCCGTTTCGCCCAATTTGTGCCGCAATGGTGGCGCTGAAAGTGGCCAAGCGTTTGATTCGAATTCGCACGGGCGATCAACCGCCTCAGGTCCTGCGTCAGTGGATTGTGAATGAGGCAATTCCACTCGCGGCCGTTGCCACTATCGCGGATGTCATGCCCATGATCGATGAAAATCGCATCGTGGTTGGAAGCGGTTTGGCGGTTCTGAAAAACACAACCGTGCAAGGACTGCGTTGCTTGATACCTAGCGCCGCGTTGGCCAGTCCGATCATGGACGCAAGCGTGATTGGATTTCAAATCGCTCCGCGTTTAAACGCGGCGGGTCGGCTTGAGCACGCCACACAAGCGCTGGATTTGCTTCTGAATGAAAACCCAGCCGAATGCAAGAACATGGCGGCGAAGCTGGATGAATTAAATGAAATGCGTAAACAGAACGCCAAGGACATGGTGGATTTAGCGCGCGCCAAAGCGATAGCAGCGTCATTGAACGCTGAAGATCGTTGCGCGATTGTCATGGCGGACAAAAGTTGGAACCCTGGCATTCTTGGTTTGGCCGCGGGTCGGCTTTCCGAGGAGTTCACTCGTCCAGTGATGTTGTTCGGCGCAAGCGACAGTGGTTGGAAGGGATCGGGTCGCGCGCCAGTGGGATTTGATTTGCACGAGTGCCTCTCCAACTGCGCCAAATTTTTCACCAACTTTGGCGGACACGCTGCGGCGGCGGGGGGCTCCATGAACTTTGATCAATTCGAGGCGTTCGCCCCGCGCTTTGAAAGCGCCGCAAAAATGCAAATGCGCGACGGCGTTCAAAAGCCGGCGCTTGAAATCGACGCCGAACTTTCATACGGAAACGTCAAGGATAAAAAAACTATTCCCATCATTCAATCGCTTGGGCCATTCGGTCAAGGATTTGCCGATCCAAATATTCTTATGCGCGGCTTTCAAGTTTTGCGCACGGATATTCTTGCAGGGACGGGTTTGAAATTATTGGTGCAGGACGACACCGGCGCCAAGGGCGAACTTATATTTTGGCACAACGCGCAGTACAGAAATTTATTCACGCCTGGTCGGCGCTTTGACGCGGTGGGTTGCCCCAAGCCCAGCAGCAATCCACGCTTCCCGCCTTCGATCCATGTGAAAGACGTTCGCTTTCACGACAACTCCACCACCGCGTGATTTATATTTGCGCGCCGAACGCGCTGGTCACATCACAAATTCTTCGCCACGGCGAATGGATCGCGCTGGGTTTCGGTTGCGCAAATCGTTGGCTTCAAGCGCCGCAAGTGGACCGATCTCAATCTTGGCGTCCACGCTGCCATCGGTTCGCCGCGGAATAATCACGCCCACACTTTCAAGCCACGCTCCATTGCGGTCGCTTTGAATTCTGTGGCTGCTCGCGGGGCTGTCCTCGCCCTCGGCGTTTTTAATCGGCGCGAACTCCTCCATGCGCGTGGTTTGCAGCGTGACGCTTGATTGCGCCAGTGGCAACGCGTCAAAAATAAAACATTCAAATTTAAATGCGTTCGGCTTGTCGGGTTGAGTGTGCGCCTCGGTGGCCGGATCAAAGCATGGAACTTTTTTGTGCGCCCTATGCCACGGCAATTTAATTTCCGCGCTCAAGGCTAGGCGTTGCGCGAACTCGACGGAGATCACATGCACCGCAATGTTCGCCGCGCCAAATGCCAACTCGCCGCCGGCGTCGCGTTGTTGCGCCATGGCCGGCGGCAAATCCGAATATTCAATCACAGTGGTGCGGTCGCCTTTGGAAGTTGGAAAATTGCAAAGAACGCCCACTTTTTCCGCGGCATTGCGCTTGGGCACGCACTTGCTGCTCATCTCGCCGCTGGATCCCTTGGCCGACACATGCGCTCCGAT
>Ga0214919_10006142_pt1 | contig 16625 bp, 13 predicted proteins | sample LL1503_MetaG_FD_177994 | JGI IMG/M metagenome (GOLD analysis project Ga0214919, IMG submission 177994) | Freshwater microbial communities from Lake Lanier, Atlanta, Georgia, United States - LL-1503 | ecosystem: Environmental > Aquatic > Freshwater > Lake | place: USA: Georgia | collected... | reverse complement strand
TTCAGTAGGAGCTGCGCTCATTTCTGTTGGCATAGGACTTGAAGGAGTTTCCATTGTAGGCATTTCAGGAGCTGGAGCTGCGGCACTGGATTCACTGAGTAGTTCGTGTACTGCAGTAACTATGTCTTCCAGGGTGACTTGAGATTTTACTAGATATTTATCCGCACCTAGGTCTTTGGCTCTTTCTTCATCTGTATTTTGGTTTAGAGCTGTTAACATGATTACTTTCATGTTTTTAAGGTTTGCGGAAGATTTAATAATCTCTAGCATTTCCATTCCACTAACTCGTGGCATCATAACATCTGAGATTAATAGATCTGGTTGATTTGCTTTAGCTACCATAAGACCTTCTTCGCCGTCTTTGGCCACTAAGACTTGAAAGCCTTCAGCTTCTAGACGGGCCTTATATATCTCCCCTAGATTTAAATCGTCTTCTACTAATAAAATTTTTGTCATATCTTTTTCTTTATTTAAGTTATTATGCTTATATTTATTTTATCATAATTGATAACAAAATAATTATCTAGCAACTACCGCCTTAGAATATTGATCTGCTTGTTCTGCTGATAGTCTAGGAATTGTAAAATAGAAAGTACTTCCTTTGCCCACAATGCTTTCTGCCCATATTTTACCTTTGTAATATTCGATTGTTTCTTTGCAGAAATTTAGTCCTAGCCCGCTACCGCCTATTGATCTGGTGCTGGTGGTATCTACTCTATAAAATTTCTGGAATATATGAGGAAGGTTTTCTTGAGGTATTCCAATTCCTGGATCCTTTATATAAACCTGAATATATGAATCATCTGCACTTATTCCTACTGTAATTTTTCCTTCTTTAGAGAATTTGAGCGCGTTATCGAAAAGCTTATCAATAACATCACTTAAAAGTTTAGGATCTGCAAAAACGAAATACTGCGGACTAATATTTTTAGATAAACTATCTGTATCGCTTACATCATCAGGGCTAGAAGATCCTACCTTATATTCGACAGACATATTTTTCTTTTCTGCCATCTGATTTAATACATCAGTAAATTTCTTCAAAGCTGAAGACATTTCTATGACTTTAGGATTGGAAACTATCAATTTATCGTCAGCATTAGTTGTATTTAGCAGCTCTCCGAATAATTCAGAGAGTCTTTGCATAGCATCTTTAGCTTTTAAGATATAGTCTCTACCACGATTATCTAAAGTTGCTGTTTTAGGATTTAAGGCTAGTTCCAGAAATCCTTCAGTAGAAGCTATGGGAGTTCTCATTTCGTGAGAGGCCGTAGAAATAAAATCTTTCAATCTATTTTCTTCTAATTTTTCAGAAGCGATGTCTTTAATGATAACCAGACTGTTAAAGGCATAGCCATTAACAAGAATTGGATTAACTGTTAAATCAATTGGAATAGCTTGGTTATTTTTACCAAGAATTGATAAATCTTTAGTCTTAACTTGTTTGCGGGTTAAGAACGCTGTTACGAAAGGATTGCTTTCGTTTGGAACTGCCACCATCCTAGAGTCCACTAATTTAATAACGAATTTTACGTCTATATTGGCGGCATCTTTTGTGGTCCAACCGGAAAGTCTTGCCGCATTTTCGTTGATTAGTTTTATGGTGCCCTTTTGATCAACATATACTAGGCCGTCATCAAGATTATTAAAAATACCTTGAAGGCTTTGCATCTCAGAAATTTGACTTACTGCTGAAGGGGCGACAGTTTTTACTGTTTTTTTACCAAATGAAAACAATATATAATCCTAATCTTAATGTTTATGCTTATTATTATGCTATTTTAAAGTGTTATGCGCAAGGAAAATTTGGTATAATTTTAATCTAACTGGAAGAGTTACGACCCCTTCGTCTAGCGGTTAGGATATCTGGTTCTCATCCAGAAGATCGCGGGTTCGAATCCCGCAGGGGTCACCACTTGAATATACATTAAAAAGTTAAGCATACTTGCTATAAATAAAATTGAGTATTATTCTGAATGCATAAATAATAAGGAATTTATAATTATGGGTGGATTAAAAATAAATAAAAATGGATTTAGTACAGTGGAGTTAATTTTGGTATTAATTGTTGTGGGGCTTATAGGTTTGTCCGCCTGGTTGGTGTACTCTAAAAATAATCAAAGTGTATCCAAAGTAAAGTACAGTGAATTTGTTAATTCTATTCAATCCGATGGAAAGGTTGTACAGGTTTCTCCTGATAAAATAGCCTCTTCCCAAGATCAAATCAAGGTACTTCAAGCACTACATGATAGTTGTAGTGGAAGTGATAAATATGTGACAGTTTCTAAGAATGTTTTCAATGATGCACATGGTTATATCCAGGCAGGAGATAAATTCGTTGAAATTAATGCTAATACTTGTAATTCAAAACTCACCTCACCAGAAGATGGAGCAAGTGCAAACTATTTGCACAAGAACAATAATGGCAATTGGGTTCTAGATGCTCAAAGTCAACAATCTCCTGAATGTTCCAAGGTAGATTATTTAGGTTATCCTTCTGTGATAATTCCAACTTGTTATGATGGCACAACTTCTAGAGCGCCATCTATATAGGATGTAGTTTTTATATATTAACTACTACTAACGCTTGAGTCGTCTTTAACTGCTGTAATCCAAGTTTGGCCTGCATTCAATGAAATAACCTGACCAGAAAGAGTAGTAAATTTAATTTGATCCTTATTAGAACTCTTAGTCCACGTTCCCTTAGTTACGGTTCCGTCTTGGTATATGTATGCATTTCCAGTTCCAGTGTATTGATAGTCAGTATAATATGCGCCTGAAGCATCTAGCTCTCCCTGGGACGCTGGTACTACTATTCCTATAACTACCTTAGGGCTAAGTTGGGTGTTTGTGTTAGAGTCGGTCATTGCAACACCGCTTTCTTCTCTCAGATAACTATTAGACTTTGAGTCGTATGTAAATACTGGATCGTAGTCTGGTCCAGAAAGAGAAAAACTGATTTTTGTGGCAGTGGGTTTAACGTTTGGTGCGTCAGCTTTTCTAGTCCATGAAGTGAAGGTTGAGCTAGTGTATCCCTTAGACTGTTCAAGATTAGTTAAATCCTTAAGAGTTGAATATACATTGTGGGGCGCATCTCTAAAATTAACTCTCTGGAAATAGTCACCGTTATAGAATTGATCTAGATTTTTAGTTCCCCAAGAATTTAGATCGCTTAATGCGTCAGGACTGCCGCCAACGTGTACGTAGGAAGCGTCAAATCCCATAGCCCAAGAAACATAATAAGGCCTTGCGCTTCTAATGGGCCCTAGACTAGTAGAATCGTTATTTTGGAATAGTGCCATGAATCTTGTTACTCCTCCTTCTGCTACGGCTTCAAATACTACTCCTGCACTACTTAGGCCAGACTGTGGTCGAGCCGCAAAGCTATTTTCAATCATCACGGCAGTAATTGGTAATTTGTTGACTAATGGATTTACCTGAAGTCCAGTAAGTTTTGAAGCAGCTGTGGTTTTGACTACTGCATGGGTATTAATGCCGGTAATAGTTTTATTTTTTGGACTGGATTTTAATCCGAAATATGTGCCTATTCCTGCTATTAAAATTAAAACAATGATTAAAGGTATGTAAACTTTCTTCTCTTTAAGAATAGATAAATCTATCTTCTTATTTTTTATTCGCATTTTAGTTAATTCCTTTCGGTCAAGCAATGGTTCTGCGCTGCTGTGAGTATCTATTGAAGAAATTGCATCAGGAGTTTTAAATTCATCATCTTTATCTAGATTAAATTCTTCTTCTGGTTCTTCGTGTTTTACTTCTATCTTTTCTTCGTCTTCCACTTCCTTAACCTTTATTTCATGGTTAGGTTTGTGTTTTCTAGTTTTAAATTGATCATCCATGCCTTTAATACTAAAGGTTAATTAAATAATCTAAAAATTATTTTATTTCTAGAAGTGTTTTTTCTAATCTACTTAGTGTTTTTTCTTTACCTAGAAGGTTTAATGTATCGAATAATCCTGGGCTTTGTGGAGAATGAGTCGTGGCGATTCTAATAAGACTAAATAACACGACTGGCTTTGTTCCAGTTTGCTCAAGAAGTGTATTTAGTTTGTTTGTTAGATCTTCTATTGAGAAGTCGCTTTGCTCGAGGGTTTCTTTTGCTTTAGTAAGCCAATCTTTAAGATCACCTTTATCTTCCTTAGATAATTGTTTGTGCTCTTCTATTAAACTTAGATTAACTATAGGTTCTTCAAAAAAGAATGTAGATAGTTCATCTATTTCATTCAGCGTTTTAAGTCTTTCCTGTAATAATCCAACAACTTTTTTCTTGTATTCTTTATCAAATTTTTCTGCTTCTTTTGGAAGCTTATCTTTAACTAGTTCGTATAGTTCATCTAAGGATAGATTTCTAATATGGGCACCATTCATCCAAAGCAAACGCTTATCATCGAAATTAGCTCCAGACTTCTGAACATGTGAAAGTTCAAACTTATTCTTGATTTCATCAACGCTGTAAATTTCTTGGGTGGTTCCATCATTCCATCCAAGACTGGCTATAAAATTAATTAATGTCTCAATTAAATATCCTTCTGAAATATAATCCAGTACATCTTTAGCGCCGTCTCTTTTAGATAATTTTTTCTTACCATCAGGACCCATTACTGGAGGAACTGTTGCGAATACAGGATGTTCTATTTCTAATGCTTCATAAAGATTAAGAAATCTTGGAACGGAAGCTATAAATTCTTGACTTCTAATAATATGGGTAACGTTCATTAGCATGTCGTCGACAATATGAGCAAAGTTATATGTTGGATAACCATCAGCTTTAATTAATATAAAGTCGTCTACGGCTTCAGGTCCGGCACTTAAATCTCCCATTATTTCATCGTGCCATCTATAAGGCTTAGGATCGGATTTGAATCTTAGTGCAGTTTTACCATCCCACTTAGGTGGATTTTCTGGTCGATAATTTCTAAAAAGGAAAGCGTGTTTATTCGCCTTTGCTTCTTCTCTGAATTCGCCAACCTCCTCTTCGCTATACGGATCAGCATAAGCTCTACCCTTTTCAATTAATTTATTGCCCCATTCAAGATAAATATCTAATCTTTCACTTTGTAAGTATGGTGCATTATCTCCGGGTTTGTTTGGGCCTTCGTCGAAGTTAATATTTAGGGTCTCAAGAGTTTTAATAATATGCTCAATTGAGCCTTCTACTTCCCTATTTTTGTCGGTGTCTTCAATTCTTAAAATGAATTTTCCGTCATTCTTCTTAGCAACAAACCATGCAAAAAGAGCAGTCCTAAGACTACCAACATGCATAAATCCAGTAGGACTAGGAGCGAATCTGGTAACAGTTTTCATATCCATATTTTACATGCTAGTTGCCAGTTTGACCAACTCATTATTAGATAATGTTGAGTTGCCATCTACCAAATACCAAATACCGCCAGTCACCCAAGTAGCGTTATTATTTCCATAGATATAGATATTGATTCCATTAGAATTTATTAGACTAAAATCTGTGTGAGCGTTTGGAACTAGATATGTGTCTATTAATGTAGCGGCATTCCAAGCTGAGGGAGATTCAGTTATGGTGAATTTAAGCTTGCTTGTATTTGAGTTGTATTCAGAAGATATGCTGCCTTTATGCGCCGTTACTGGACCTAGAGTATATCCAGGAGGAATGTATTTAGGTGTTATTGCATTAAAACCGGCAACGTTTGAAGCAAAAGATATTTTTAATTTAGGGTAAAGATTATTATATAAGCTAACTAGTAATACGGCGATTACTATTAAGACAAATGCTATAACTAGTTTTCTTAATTTTGTATCTTTCTTGGGAAGGTATTTAAAATCATCTGAATTAATCTTTTCTATTGACGATTCAATTAGTTTCTTACTAGGATCTATTACATTTTCATCAAGTATTGGTTTAACTAATTTAGATATCTCAATACCTTTTGAAACTGGAGCAGAATTTTTAATAAAATCTAGATTATTTTTTGAATTAAATCTGCTTATCATGCTGCTTTTAGGAATGTTTTTAGCCTTGCTAATTAAATTTAGATTTATTCGGCTGTCGTTATTTTTTGAATTAATTTTCTTTAAAATATCTAAGTCTTTTGTACCTATTTTTGGGGTAAGCTTACTCTTGGTTTTAGCTAAAGGTTTTTGGACATATTTTCGCATTAAGGTATTTGATTTACCTGTTTTCTTTCTGGCAATATTATTCGGGATTCGAATGTCCATAATTTTTTTATTTGTTTTGTTGGTTTGCATAAATAATAAATAAAGCTTTAGCACTTTATCGCTTAAGATATATATTAACGCTAAATACCCCTTCTCTACAATAGTATAAGGATATACATATCAATAATTTGAGATTATAATAATTAACAATGGATTTTTTAGACCCAGAAAAAACAAAACGACATAGGATAATTCTATTTATTGGATATTTCTTTTTATCAATAATGGTTATTTTGATATCCGTACTTATGTACTACTTTGTAAATTATGGATATAGCTTCAATCAAGGTGGAAAATTAATTCGAAATGGATTACTCTTCATTTCTACCCAGCCCCACCCTGCAGATATTTATTTAAATGACGTATTAAATAGCAATAAGACGAACAAGCATTTATTTATTCCTGAGGGAGTATATAACGTTAAGTTGCAGCGAGTAGGCTATAGGACCTGGACGAGATCAGTGCAAGTTGATGGCGGTCAGTTAGCCCATTTCGATTATCCACTTCTAGTGCCCGAAATACTTAATTCTACAAAGATCAAGACTTACGCAACAACACCGTTATTTTTCAGCGAAAGTGATAATCACAATCGTCTTGTTGTTGGCTATAAAGATACTGCAAACTATTTTGAAGTTTACGATATATCTAATACTGCCTCTCCTCTTGTTGGTAAGTTTAATATTCCCGACTCAGTTCTTACAAATCCTAATGTGAATGCCACTTATTCAGTAGTGCAATGGTCAGACGATAACACCCACGTATTAATTAATAGAAATTATGGATCCTCAAGTGAATATATAGTTCTAGATACCGTTGATCCTACCCAGAGTATTAATCTAAAGAACTACCAGACATTATTGAAGATAGATTCAGTTAGTCTAAATAACCGTAAATTTAATCAGTTTTATCTATATTCTTCATCAGATCACCTAGTTTACGGCCTAAATTACTCAGATAATTCTTCTCAACCCACTCAACTACTTAGTGATGTTTACGGCATGTCTGACTACAATGGTAGCGGCATTCTCTATGCGACCAAAGATACCAAGGACTCTAATCTAGTAGATTTCAATATATTGTTTTCGGGAAATACTTATCTAGTTAAAAAACTAAGTAAGGACACTAATTATCTGCTTGCAAACAACATATACGACAGTGTTCCATATGTAGTGTTAGGTGTTTCTGATCAAAATAAGGTTTACGTATTTAAAGATCCAATAGCTCAGATTAAGTCTAGTCCTAACGTCGAGCCAGTTCCGGTGCAAGTATTAGCGGTAAAGAATGCTAACTACGTAAGTTTCTCATTAAATAAGCAATATATTATGGCTGAAAATGGTAATCAATTTGGTGTTTATGATATTTTTAACGACCACGGATATAATTTTACTAGCAAGTATCCAATTGATGCAGCTCAAGGACATGCTGAATGGATGGATAAAAATAGAATTAGTTATGTTTCATCTGGCCAAGTAGTTATCTTTGATTATGATTACAACTATAATCAACTACTTAATAAAGGACATTCATCTTTCCAGACAGCATTTGATTCCAGCGATACCTATTTCTATAAACTAGTTCAATCTAGCGATACAAACGTAGACTTATATAAAACCTCTTTCTATACACCAGCAGATCAACCTTAAACTAGTTTTTTGAATCTAATGAACACACTCACAATGTATCCAATTAGTGAGACTGCGAATAATATTAATGCTATTTTTCCGTAGGTATTTTTAAGTATTTTAGAGAACAGACTCGGACCGTTCCCTGGTAAGTTAATAGGTGAGGTAGTGTTAGCTTTAACAGCAGAAACGATATTGCTAGATGGGTTCGGGCTAATTTGTTGACCTACAACAACTAGACGATTGATGCTTGTTCCTGGAGGGTCGCAGGTAATCAATGTTGCCGTAGCTGTTTGTCCTTCAACTGAATCTAATACGCCAACTTCACTAGGGCTGACTACTTGGGTGTAAATAACTTTATAGATAAACATTTTCTGGTTGTAGCTTAGGTAAAAAGTATCCCCTTTTGTTAGTTGATGTAATAGCACAAAAGCAAACTTATATTTTCCAGAATTAAATATGTTATTTGAAGAGTGCCCAAAGAAAGCAGTATTCCCTAGTTCGCCAGGAAGTACTGTTGTTGGATAATGCACTATTCCGTTTTGAAGACCGTTCTCTATCGTACTCTCTTCGGTAGTTTGGATTGAATAGTCTGCTGGGATTTGAACATTAATTTTAGGAATAATAACTTGGTTCTGACTAGTAGCTACGAAATCGTTGGCGCCAATTATCAGTGGAATGTTGGTGGCATTATTACTGGGTTGAATAAATGGGGTGATGAAATATTCATTGAAGAATCCGAATAAGAAAATAAGAATCATTATTAGTCCTATTCCAAGTCCAAAAGCTAATGATTGTAGCTGGTGTTTAAGATTCAATTTTCCGTTTGCTGTTATTTTATCGCTTATTTTTCTAGTTAATTTTTTGCTAGACTTATTAGCTGGTTTAAATTTATTAACAGAAGGAATCTGATTTTTTAAATCATTTACAGCCAGTGGTTTTTGCTTGGTTTCGTTGAAGAATTTAAGATTGGTATTACTCTCGTAAAATTCATTCCATACTTGCCTTTTAGAAATATCGTCTAGAGAATTATAATACTCATGCCATAGAACTTGAATTTCTTCTATTCCTTTTCCGGAATTCATTAAATTTCGAAGAAATTGCTGATGAACACTTCCAGGATATATTCTTTGAGCTTCGATTTCAGCTTGCTTTGAATCAGGCTCCTTATTAAGGATTTCGTTGATTTTTTGTCTTATAAGATCGTTTTTGTTTTCTTGATTCATCTTGGTGTTATAGATTACTAAGCTTAATTATAATATAATGACCTCTTATAGGCTATTTAAAGTCTAAAATGGGCGAGTGGCGGAATGGTATACGCGCACGACTCAAAATCGTGTTCCTCACGGATTGAGGGTTCAAGTCCCTCCTCGCCCACCACTTTATTTGGATAAACATAAGCACTTTTGATATACTTATGAGATGAATAATGATGATATCAACACACCACAAAACCAAAACTCAAATAATGGATCAGTGCCAGTAAATACACCCACACAAAATACACCTGAAACTCCTTACCCTAGGCAGCAAGCACCTATTAACGATTTTATGGCACGTTCACCTAGGCCAATGATTCCTAAAAACCCTAATTTTGAGAATTCAAGAACACAGGAACAAAACATAGCAGAAAACGTGAACGATATTGATCTAGGCTCTATGTCTGGAATGCCTCAGCCAACTGTTTCCGTCCATAAGAAATCTAGTAAACGCTTAATAACTGTATTGGTCGCCCTAGTAATATTAGTATTATTGGCGGCTGGCGGATATTTCTTGGTCAAATCTATGGGTAGTAAAAAAACTGTGTCAACTACACCAGTTACTACTTCAATGGCTAATATGACAAACACCTGGACCGGTAAAGGATCTTCAGATAAATTCAGTGATAAAGATAACTGGAGCAAGGGTGTTCCTGTAAATGGTCAGATGCTTGAAATTAATCTAGCTAACTTAACCGCACCAGCAACTGCTAGTACTACTGCTGGAAGTTCAAGTACTGTAGTGGTTGCAAGCCCTATTCCAACTATCAATAACGATATGCCGGCATTGAGCGTGAAAGAATTAAAGATAGATGGTAATGCTAAGATTTCTGCCTTCAATCTAACAGGAAAAGCTTTAGGATTGACTGGGGATATTAATGTAAATCCAACGTCTTCTACAACAGGATTCAAGGTAGGAATAAATCTACCAGTAACTCTAGGTGCTGATTCGCTATTGAGTGTAGGTGGAACAAATGCGGTTACTGTTTCAGGGGATACTTCTGCGGTATTCGCTTTAGGATCTTATAAATTGAGCGTTTCGGCCTCTAATACTTCCAATCTTAATTTCCTAATGCCACTTAGTGGAACTGGAAGCCTAATGTTTAATGCAAATTCGATAAGTTTAACAGCAAATGCTTACTTCCAATCTGTCGGAACTGCTTTTACTGGAAAAGTAGAAATTGGTAATAATGACTTAGTGGCTCTTGGAAATAGCGGCGCAACAAGTGCATTCGGCACTTCAGTTATTACAGTAGATAGTGGAGGATCTTTAGAGCTTCAAAGCACTACAAATACTTACGCACTTGCCAATGCTCTTAACCTAAGTGGTTCAGGAGTTAAGAATTCATCTACAAGCGCACTAGGAGTAACAACAGGTGCGTTGACTGGTTGTATTACAGTAGGACCCGAGAAATGTAACGGTGGTCTAGCAGTGACATTATCTGGAATGACAACCCTCAAAGCGGCTACTGAAGTTGGTGCTTTATATCTTCCTCAAGCAGGAGCTAAACTTACAGGAAGCAGCGTGTCTTACCACTTTGCTAATTTAATGAAGAATAACTTTAACGTTACAGCTGTTGCTAATAGTCAGGCAGTAATTAATTAAAGTAGTTCGTATACTGCTGAAGATATAGATTCAAATATCTTGTTAGGATTTTGCATAATCCAAACAGCAGACTTAACGCTAATTAGATTATAGTCTTCAGGTATTTGTGCCATTCCTACCTTATTTGAATAGGCGTAGATACATTTATCTAAGTAGAACGTGATAATACTTATATTGTATCTGTCTGTTAGATCCTGAAGTATTTCAGCTACTCCTTGTAGACTTAGGTTCGATGTTAGGGGTTTATCGTATTTAGCTTTAGTTAATATTTTTTGTAATTTAGAGAAGCTTAACACTATATTGACCTTGCCTCTGCTAAGTATCTTATTAGGAACATTGCCAATAAGGTCGATGGTGTCATTAGCTATGGTGGTCCAGCCTTTGTGCTCTTCGAAGAATCTTTCTATTAGTATTTCAGTTTCACTGTTCTGTCCAAGATCTCCAATCATAAGTGTATGATCTGAATTAATGGAGTGTATTAGCATTTCACTTAAAGCTTTTTTTGATAATCCTCCACTTGGATTACTTGGTAGATATATTCCTTCTGGAAGTAGGCCGTGCAGCTTCTTAAGTAAACTATCTGGGAGCTCTATAGATACCGAATTAATGACTTCTTTTTGTAGTAAAGCGTAAGAGTTGGATAGATTGCTAAAACCGTTTAAATTGCCCCCTATGAGCGCCATTTTACCTGCATAGTTTCGGTTTTCTGGTTTACTCCAAAGCATCTCAGGGTATTGGGCTTTACCTTTTGTTTGTTGAGTGAAGTTTCCTAGATTCATAAATCTATATCTATGCTTACCGGGCAATGATCAGATCCCAATACATCGGGATGTATCTTAGCATCTTTTAGTTTTCCTTTTAGTGATTTAGATATTAAGAAATAGTCTATTCTCCAGCCTACGTTTCTTTCTCTTGCTTTTGCAAAATAGCTCCACCATGTATAGTGTCCGTTGCCTTCAGTAAAGTGTCTGAAGGTATCTATAAATCCTGCTTTATAGAAATTATCTAGTCCTTCCCTTTCTTCGAGAGTAAATCCCTTCTTGCCTTTATTGGCTTTTGGGTTAGCAAGATCATCTTCGTTGTATGCGGTATTAAGATCACCGCAGAAGATCACTGGTTTATCTTTTTGCAGCCTGCTTACAAATTCTAAATATGCTGGATCCCATTCTTTATATCTTAAGTCTAGTCTTTCTAAATCGTCTTTGGCATTAGGTGTATACACAGTAGATAGATAGAACTTTTCAAATTCTAAAGTAAGTACTCTTCCCTCTTTGTTTGGATGACCGTAACCATCGTCTTTTAAATATTTTTCTTCAATATCTTTTGGTAAATTTTTAATAACACTAAGAGGTTTTACTTTTGTTAAAATTGCGGTTCCTGAATATCCTGGTCGATCAGCAGGATTGAAGAATTCTTCGTATCCATCTTTCGGTAGTTCTATTTGATGGTCTTTGGCTTTAATTTCTTGAAGACAAATAATATCGGGGCTCTCTTTAGTAATAAATTCATCCCATTTACCTTTAGAGATTACGGCTCTAATTCCGTTAACATTCCAAGAGTATATCTTCATCTATTTAAGTATATATTAATTATTGAGTGTATAACATTTTAATAAACCTGGCGGAGGGAGAGGGATTCGAACCCTCGAGGGCTGTAACACCCAACACGCTTTCCAAGCGTGCGCCATAGGCCACTAGGCGACCCCTCCAGGTAATGTTAGATATTATACCTTATGTATGAATTATTCTAGAGATGTTTACCGAAGTAATACCAGAAATGATTAAGTATAAATAAAGTTAAAACTAAGAAGAAAATTATTATAATTTCTAAATGAATTTTTCTTACTTTTGGATAGTAAGCTTTAAGATTTTTAGGAAGCTTAATAAAACCATGATCGATATTGAATATTAGTGTATACCAAAAACTAATTATAACTATTGCCCATACCGCCATACACCAAGGACAAAGCGCATGTATTTTGTATAGACTTTGATAGAATAACCAAGATATAAAGGCTAGTCCAAGTATTGTGCCAAGCTGTAAGCCTTGATGGAACCATTTCTTGTATTTAGCGCCTGCAAGCATTCCCATTCCGATTGTTACAAATACCGCAAAAGCAGCAAGTCCAATGAAAGGATTTGGAAAACCGAATGCTGAACCTTGATGAGTTTTTAGAACATCTCCGCAGGCTAGAATTGGATTTAAATTACAACTAGGTTTATATGCTGGATTTTGTAATATTTTAAATTTATCTACTGAAAGAAAGAATGAAGACGCAATTCCTATCACTCCGGTGATGATTAAAATATACGGATAAGATTTATCTACTGAAAGTTTTTTAAACATAGCTTAATTATACCTTAAAAGCTGCCACGTATTATACCTAGAGTGAATACTCCTAAGCCAACAGCAATACAGTAGTATGCGAATGGTTTGTATGAATTACGTTTAAAGTATTTGTCTAGGAATCTAACTGCAAAGTAAGCGGCAATTCCTGCTGATAAAGCTCCAAATAACATTTGAGTGTGTAGTCCATTAGATTCAGAACTTAATACTGCAGGAAGTTTATATAGGCCTGCACCAAAGATAATTGGAGTAGCTAAAAGGAACGAAAATTCTGCTGCTTCATCTCTATTTAGTCCGCTGAATATTCCTCCAACCATAGTTATACCTGATCGACTTATTCCGGCAAATAAGGCAAAGATCTGAGAAAGTCCGATGAAAATACTGACCTTTGGAGTTAGTCGTTTAGAAATAACATCTTCTCTAGAAAGGTTGATTGCTTCACTTCGTTGTTTCTTCGAGTTAATTTTTCTGTCTGCATAAAGAAGTATTAGTCCGTTAATTGTAATAAATATTACTGCACCAATTGGCTTAGCGAATTGTTCTTGAAGTAAACTTTGAAATATTAATCCAACCATCCCGGCAGGAACAGTAGCCAAAAGAAGAAGCCATAATAGTTTGGCGTCTCTTTTGTCATGGTCTTTTTTAAATAGTGACAAAATCCAGGCTCGAATAATCCTATACCAAGTCTTTCTATAATAAATGAATAGGGCGAAGGCTGTTGCCATGTGCAGAACGACTAGTAGAAGTAGAAAACTTGATGCTTTGTCAGTAGTTCCATTTACAACACTTGTCCAATTGAATACATACGCTATTAAAACTGAGTGGCCTAGTGAAGATACTGGAAAAAGTTCTGTAACCCCCTGAAGTAAACCTAAGATTATGGCTTGTAGAATTGAAATCATTCATAGATATACTACTAGATAAGTATGAGTATAATCAATCTTTAATAGTTATAGTATTTATGGTTTAATAGGTATTAATAAATAGTAGGAAAAAATAAAAATGACAATTAAGAGTTTTCTATCGCATCGTAAATTTAAATGGTTTCTAGTAATATCCATAATATTTGTATGGTTAGGAATTAGTGCTGTAGGAGGTCCTACATTTGGCAAGTTATCTACTGTTGCAAACAATGATCAAGCAAGCTACTTGCCCTCCAGTGCGGATTCTACAAAAGTTGCTAATTTGGAATCTAAATTTATTACTAATAGTCAATTTCCCGCAGTCGTTCTAATTACAAGTAATAAATTTTCTCCCACAGACTACGTCAAGCTCTCTGGAATGGTTAGCGGCTTTAGGCAGATTCCAGCCGTTGGGAGTAATCCGAGTAACGTACTCGGTCCGATTCCCTCTAAAGACGGTAAAGCTCTAGAGTACATAGTTTCAGTTAATTCTTTGGATAAAATTCAGAATACTGTGGCTACCATGACAAATGTAGTCAATAAAAATATAAGTGATAATCAAAAAGGATATGTAACTGGTCCTGTTGGATTGGCTTCGGCTTTATTTAAAGCTTTTGCTGGTATTGACGGAAAATTAATCTACGTAACTTTAGTGGTTGTTTTTGTAATTCTACTTTTAGTTTACCGAGCTATAATACTACCTTTTTTGGTATTAGGAACTGCTCTGTTTGCTCTGTCGGGGGCTGGACTTGTTGTTTATCATGGAGTTCTTTGGAACTGGTTTAAATTAAATGGTCAGAGCCAAGGAATACTTTCCATATTAGTTATTGGTGCATGTACGGATTATTCACTGCTATTAACATCTAGATTTAGAGAAGCACTTACTCATCATGAGTCTAAATATGAAGCTATGGCATTTGCTTGGAAGAGGTCTTTTGAGCCCATATTGGCATCTGGTTTAACAGTTATTTTAGGATTACTTTGTCTAATATTCTCAGATCTTAATTCGAATAAGGGCCTAGGTCCTGTTGCTGCTAGCGGTATTGTGTTTGCGGTACTATCTGCACTGACTTTCTTACCTGCTTTCTTAGCAATATTGGGAAGAAAAGCATTTTGGCCGTTCGTTCCTAAATTTTTAGGGATTGAAGAAAAAGTAGTACTTAAGAACGGCTTAGAAGACCGAACTGGATTCTGGAAAGCTATTTCAGAATTTGTTGCTAAAAGATCACGAATTCTTTGGATCACACTGTTTATATTACTCATAGCTAGTGCATTTAATTTAACTCAGTTTAAGGCCACAGGCGTAACTCAATTGGATAGTATACTGGGTCAATCTAATGCAGTTGATGGGCAGAATGAACTATCAAAGCATTTTCCTGCGGGATCTGGTTCCCCGTTAATAGTTATTGCTAGCAAAGACAAAGCAGTGTTATTAATAAATAAAATTGAAAGCAATAAAGGAATTATTAGTGCGGTTCCGGTAGTTGACGCAAATAAACAAATTAAAGTGGTTAATAATCAGATTATGATTAATGTTACCCTGGACTATGTTTCTGGATCTGCTGCATCTCAGGAAGTAGTTATGAAATTAAGAAACGAATTACCGAGCATAGATAAGACTGCTTTAGTAGGCGGTAGTACAGCAGTTTCTTTGGATGTAAATAATAATGCTAAAAGAGATTTGAGGGTTATTACTCCGCTTATACTCTTTGTGATATTGATTATATTAATTGTGCTACTTAGGTCTTTAGTGGCGCCAGTTATTCTTATACTGAGTGTTATTCTAAGCTTTACAGCCACTATAGGAATTTCCGCATTTCTATTTAATCATGTATTTCACTTCCCTGGATCTGACGCCTCAATTCCGCTGTATGGATTTGTGTTCTTGGTAGCTTTAGGAGTAGATTATAATATTTTCCTAATGACTAGAGTCAGAGAAGAGTCTCTAAAGCTTGGTACTCACGCAGGAATACTCAGGGGGCTTAGCGTTACGGGTAGCGTAATTACTTCTGCTGGAGTTGTACTAGCTAGCACCTTCGCAGCTCTTAGTGTTATACCAATCCTATTCTTACTAGAGATCGCGTTTATAGTAGCTTTCGGAGTTTTACTAGATACATTAATAGTTCGAACCTTGCTTGTGCCCGCATTGTCTTATGATCTAGGCAAATATATTTGGTGGCCTAAGATTCTGAAGAAAGATCGTTAGCTTTCTCTTCAGCTATAATTTCTGCAATCGACTTGTATTCTACTGATAGCCAGCTTGATCGCTTAAGAACATTACTTACGTCTCTAATCTCAGATTCATCTAAATTTCTTCGCATCTCATGATTAAATACTGCTTCACTATTTTTTATAATGGTGAAGTTGACACCAAGGAATCCTAGATGTGTGCATTTTAAGTTGGTCTGATTACCCCATTGAATATAGGCTGCACTTGATTCATATTCAGCAGTTTCAAATGTTTGACCTTTTAGATACATTACTACATCATCTTTATCGTTTTCCGTCGGAGCTTTACCTAGCCATTCAGGAATGGTTCCATTTTCTGAAATATGATCCACTAAATCAGCTAATTTCAATATTTCTTCTGCTGGTAAAACGTATTCAAGAGCCCTATTGCGAGCTATCGAACTAATTATTTCGTTAAGTTCATCAAAATTATTTTTATATATTTCTTCGG
>Ga0214919_10006140_pt1 | contig 16628 bp, 18 predicted proteins | sample LL1503_MetaG_FD_177994 | JGI IMG/M metagenome (GOLD analysis project Ga0214919, IMG submission 177994) | Freshwater microbial communities from Lake Lanier, Atlanta, Georgia, United States - LL-1503 | ecosystem: Environmental > Aquatic > Freshwater > Lake | place: USA: Georgia | collected... | reverse complement strand
AAATCGAAAGAACAGTAAATCATATTTAATTGGATCCACATCTGTAATTCCTAGGGCATAGCATACAAGGGAGCCAGCGGCGGAACCACGACCTGGCCCAACCATAATATTATTATCCTTTGCCCAGTTAACCATATCTGCTACAACTAGGAAATATGAAGCAAATGATTTATCTTTAATTATAGATAACTCTTCTTCAATTCTGTCTAAGTAGACCTGCTCTTTGTCCAGATCTAGCCTTTTAAGGCCTTCTAAGGCCATCTGGCGCAGTTTCTGGTCAGCATTGGTCTTAGGGACAGGCAGAAGGTCTAGACCCTGGTAAAAGTCGTATTCCTCAATTTTAGAGGCTATCTCCATAGTATTGGTATATATATCTGTTCTATCTATGCCAGCTTTTTTAAAATCCGCCTCTATTTCAGCCCTAGTCTGAATAAATAAATTATAGTCTACAAATGATATTTTCCTATCAGGATAAAGATAGTTAAATCTATCTAACATATCTTTCATCTGACGAGACATTTCAAAGTCTGCTTCTTTATCTGCTTTTGGAGATGTAGATAGAATAAGCATGGCCTCTTCTAATATACGGTCTTCTTCTTTAGCAAAGTGGGCATCTCCAGTTGCCACCGCTTTAATTTTAAGTTCATCTGCTAAAGATAGCAGGCCTTCGTTTATTTCTTTCGGATTGTGAGACTGAACCTCAACATAAAAATCTTCACCGAAATTCTTCTTAAAATCTTTGAGAATAAGTTTAGCTTCAGAGAACTCATTCTTCTCGATGCACTTAGAGATAAGACCATTAAGGCATCCAGACAATACAATAATACCTTCCGAATATTCATTAAGTATCTCCCTATCAATACGTGGCTTGTGGTAAAAACCTTCGTTCCATGCAAGTTCCTGCAAAATATTTATATTCTCTAAACCCTTTTTATTTTTAGCAAGTAAGATGATATGGTTATAAGCTTGAATTGATTTATCTGTTTTAGATGCTCGATCAAATCTATCTGTAGGAGATATATAGGCTTCTACTCCAAGAATTGGCTTAATGCCCTGCTCTTTACAAGCTATCTGCATTTCACGATGTGATCCCAATGTTCCATGATCTGTAATTGCTAACGCTGTTTGACCAGCATCTTTTGCTGCCTTTACAAGTTCAGCAGGAGAGTTAAGGCCATCCATTAATGAATAATATGAATGCACATGTAAATGTGTAAATGACATTAACTCTCCGCCTTTAATTTGAACTTACCAGTCTACGCTGCTAGATGAAGCAGAAGACTCTTCTGTATTGCCACCTTCACCCATATAGAAAGCTTCTTGCTCTGCATATGGAACGTGACGTACTGCTGTTTTTTCTAAGTCATACAATTCTAGCGCAGAGAAATCAAATGGAGTTTCGTCTTTTGCTAGTGGAATAATTGTATAGCTTGTGTCTGTTTTTGAACCATTGCGCTTAATTCTCCACATCAGGTTTGTGATGCTTCCCATTTCGCCAGCGTATTCAATTAAGGTAGGTGTAATTGTTTTACCGCTTGTACCTTGTGAGAGAATTGCAACATATGGCTCTTCTTTACCATCGTCTACCAAGACGTTGATGTATAGGCGGGTCCTGGCTTTCCAGCCAGCCTTTGGATCTTTGCGATGTTGTTCGTTTGCCCAGTCACGTCCTTCTGACTCCATTGTGTCTAGAGCCTTGCGACGATAATCTTTTGGGTTAGTGTGCTCTAATGCGATAAATCCGCAACCAAGCTTATCATTATAGTTAGGTGAATCTGGATCAAGTTCCTGTAGGAATCTAATCTTTACGCTTTCGCCGTCTTCAATCTTTAACCAACGGCCTTTGTTTTCGTCCCCACCGCTATAGGTAGGTTTGTCGAGTGCTTTGTTTAGGTCTTTTAGACCTTTTACTATACTCATATGTATCTCCTTGTTTGTAGTTGATGGTATATATCCATCTGTGTTTTCATTATATCATGAGTTCCAGGATCTGTATTCCATATCGGATACAGAATTTTTAATACAAGCTTTTATCTCCTCGTCGGTTAAATCGCCAGCATCTTTTGCACCATGAGGATATATCTTACCATATTCGTACGAAGCCCACAAGAGGTCTTTGAACTTTAATTTATTGGCTATGCTATACCCCAATTCCCTGCCAGCAACATCATTGTCTGTCATAATAGTTATTTTATTAAAATGTCTATTTAATAGATTGTGTTGCTCTGTTGACAAGAATCCACCTAGTGTTGCTACAACATTTGGAAATCCTGCCTGATGTATACGTATTGCATCAAAGCTTGACTCTACGACTACAACCTGATCTCCAATTTTTTTTGCACGGTGAATATTAAATAATGTTTTACTCTTAGGCAAATTTGTACTGTTCTTGAATGCTTTACCTTCTATAGATCTGCCAACAATTCCTATAGCCATTCCATCTGGGCTATGAACTGGAACAGTCACCATACCCATATTTTCTGAATATCCTAATTCAAAGTAAGACAATGCTTCTGATAATATGCCACGAGATTTAAAATAATCTTTTGCCTTGTCGCTTGACATTAATCCTTTATGTAATTTATCTAGTGTATCTTTAGAAAACTCTTCAAATACTGGCTTGTCTGCCATTGTCTCTGCAAGTAACTCGTCAAAGTTTTCTAGAGCTTCCGCCTCTTTTGAAGATATAAATCTCATTGCTTCAAACTCTGTCTTGTGCATTACACGTTTGACTAATTCTTGAAGCGTACCTGCTTCTCCGCATGCTGGATTAAAACAAATGAAAGCGCCCTTCTCACGGCTTACGCTAAAGCTAGATGTATGTCTATTTGAATGAAATGGGCAGTAGCATAGAAAGTCATTGCTAGTCTCACCAGTCACCTCTAACCCTATTGATTTTAGGATTGATTTAATATGTGCTGGCGTGTACTGCGTGGTATCGACTTCCCTTGTGTTATACCCTCTAATTGCCATGCCTTCTTCTTTCCCACATAAATTCCATGAATGCTCATTAAGAACTTCCATGTCTCGCCCGTAAATTCTACCGAAAAGGCAGGGTCTATGTCAAGTACCCTGACGTATCCTTTTCCTCTCATATCATGTATTAATAAATTTTCATATTGCGGTCTCAAACTAATTAACTGAGAATTATCTTGAAACTCTACATTAATTTGAAATCTTTTAATTTTTCGATGAGTCATTGTTAATGCTTGGTAGATTCTCGTAAATCGGAGTAATTACACCTCGATTAATATCCCAATCAAGATAGAAATCAAAATCTTGACCGTGACGGTTCTTCCTTGAAACAACCTCAATCATATTAGTTCCTGGATATCGGTGAATAGCCATAGCCATGTCAGCATCATACTCAATTGCTTTTGACCAAGCTACTTGACTCATCATTGGAGGATTGTCTTGATCTGAAATATCGTCTGCTGTGGCTGCAGTAATATCTATTACGGGGATATTATTTGATACCGCTAGAAGTTTAAACTCACGAGAGATATTACGGTTACGTTCTACTTCAGAATTACTTCTTTTATTATCATTAAACAACTGGTGGTAGTCAAGAATAACTAAATCTGGTTTGTGTTGATCTATCTTGCCCTGAATAGTTGCAGGAGTTACCTCTGCTGTTCCTTCATTAGATACAAGAACAAAAGAGCTCTTGCCTTCAAATCTTTTTTTACCCCATGATTTAAATGTATCTAGGTCAATATCACCTTTTGATAAATCGCTGGCACGGAATAAACCAGAGCCAAGCATTGTATAAATACGGTCACGCATATTTTCGGGAGACATTTCAAGAGAAACAATCATTGGCTTAAATCCTTGTTCCCATGCTTTACAAGCAAGATAGGAGGTAAACCATGTTTTACCACGCCCTGGCCAACCAATAGCGACAATTAAATGTCCTGGCGCCATGCCTGTAGGATATGCAGCATCAATTGCTTCAAAGCCTGTTAAAATTCCTGGGCTTCCACCCATTGCTGCAGAACGCTCTTTAACCGAAAGGAAATGATTTTCTGCTGCTTCTAGATCAATTACATCTACGTCACGAACATTGTTTGTAAACTTTGTTAATGAAGCCAACTTCATTTGCATTTCTGCAAGTACACGAGCTGCTGCATCTTCTTTTAATGCGGATCCAGATTGAATAAGAATTGATTTTAGTCTACTAGTAAGATATTCATTCTTAAGTTTATCTAGATAATATCCAGTTTCACCCTTAGTGGCAACTGGTTCAAAATCTTTAAATCTTTCTACTAGGATTCCAACTTCTGGTACGGCTTTAAACTTATAGTAATATGATTTTAAAGAATTCCAAATGTCACGATGTGATGTAAAGATATCGTCTACGTTATCTGCAAGTAGTGTACTAATGTCCTTATTCTTGCATACTGCAGATATTAATTCTGCCTCTGTATTCATTTATCTCCCTCAATCATTCTTTTTGTTTCTTCTCTTAAGATACTCCTGTGTAGTTTATCTTTTTCTGTATCGTGCTGAACTCTATCAATCTTATCAAAATTATAATAAAAAAACTGTAAAGGGTGTCCGTACTTAGATGTTTTAAAATAGTATATCAAAAGCTCTTTAGCCCTTTCAAATCCTACACTATCTATAACATCTTGCATAGCCCATTTTTCTCTAAACTTATTTAACTTTGGCTTCTTATTATACTTCTCTAAATAAAGAGATTCGTATAGTCCAATTAGAACATAGGGTTGTTTTTCATTTGCCACTATTTAATTCCTTTTCAACTTCACGAGTCTTTTCAATAAGCTTGTTCTCTACAAAAGCATAGACTCTTTCGGTAGCAGCATCTACATTTTCGCCTTTACGAACATCGTCTTCAACTCCAATGTTGATTCTAATACTTTCGTAATTTCCTAGGTTACGTGTAAAAGATAGGTCTACCTTAACTCTTGTTTCTGCCATTACTCCGCCTTCCATACAGGTACAAATTTGCCGTCATCGGTCTTAGTATACAATATTAAGTTGTGTTTGAGAATAGCCTGTAATTCTAATCTTGAAGGCAGATCCCTAATATGTCCAGCATCAATAATAAATTGATGAATGTCCAATATGTCTGATTCGCTCAACATGTATTTAGACCAAGTACTGTCTGGGTTACTGATTGGATATACTTTCTGAGGTTGTTTAATCTTTCCCTGTAAAATATATTCTTCTATTGTTACCCTGTGCCTGCCCAAAATTTTACCTGCTTCTACTACCGTATATGCTCTTTCCATATGTTTATCTACTTGAGCATATGAATACATAACTCTTTTTTTATCTACATAGGACCAAGCAACGACTTCGTCTTTAGCTCTTGATAGCCTAAGTACTTTATGTACTTTACCATTTAAGAAGAAATAGACGAACTTTTTGCGTAATCTCTGTCTGTTTTCTCTAGCCATTTACCAAACGCACTTGTCTCCTTGTTGACCATCCATCGCTTACCGCAAAGAATGCAAAATAGTTCCGTGTGTAATTTTTGAGAGAATACTCTATCAACAAATACTCGACCACTACACTTTTGGCATTTCATCATAGCGCAAAAACTTTTCCGTCCACGACACATGAATAGTCTGGTGCAACATGGATCATTTGAATATGAGGATAATCATTTACAATATGCGCTATTGCAAATCCTTTTTGCCAATCGTGATGTTGTGTGTATTTCATTCCTGGACCCTTTTCGTCACACATATGACCAATTTCATATCCACGAAGCGTTTCTCCTTGTCCGCCATTTCTTAATTCATAAGTAACAAGGTGGGATGCAATTCTGTGGGAATGCCCACGAATAAGTGATACTTGAAGATCTTCCATATCTTTACGAACAGAACCAGTTGCAGCAATTGAAATTCCATGATGTACGTGAACATCTCCAAATCTTTGCTTTGGCAATGAATCGTAGTATATGTATTCATATCCTAATGTATCTAAGTTCCATAATGTTTCTGGAGTAACCTCTTTTAAATAATCTGGAAGCTTGGCGTCCATGTAATTAAATATTCGAACATCATGATTTCCTAATGCAGAAAACAATTGTGCATCTGGAAGCATCTCACGAGTCTTTGTATAAAATTCTCTAGCTCCTTTAGCTTCGTGTCTCATCATAGGAACAATTAAATCTTTACTATCTGTCTTATGTAAGTTTAAAAACTCTGCAGAACGACCTTCTGTATATTTACTATAACATGCTTGATCGTCGGTATCGCCAAGATAATCGACTACGTCTGGCTTAAACCATTTAAGCACCTTAAACCACAAAGCAATCATCTTATCATCTTGATATGGAAACTGCTGATCCGAAGATAGCATCCACTTTAAATCATTAGCCATTTAATTCCCTACGTAAAAAAAGTCACGAGTCCGTGACTTGGTATTTAACAAATTGTAGCATATCTAGCCAGCCTGTCAATAGGCTACGGCTATATAATTAATTCCTATCGATGCCCTTGTTGTTCCAGTATAAGCATTTGATGGTGCTGAAATTACATATTTAAATCCATTTTGTGATACAGAGTTTGTTAAAACTCTTGCGGCCAAAATATACGAAGATTCTCCGCCTCGCATTGAAATAACAACTATTGGTTTTTTATTAAATGTTTTTTTAAATGTAACTTCATAAATTTTTTTAGCGGCTTCAACTTGGATTCCAGTAACTTCTCCAGCCTCTATTTCTGGACCAGTTGATATAATTTGTTGAGTTGTACTGTTGTCTACATTTAGACTTGTATTGCTTCCGCCAAATGTTGGGATTGAAGACTGAAGTTGATTTAGCTTAGTCTCTAATGCAGTAAGTTTGGCTGCATCAATTGGTTCTCCGTCTACAAATGGCATTATATATTTTCTCCTAAATCATGTGCCGAGATTTCTTTTTGAGAGACCTCTATAATTTTTGACCTATCTAGACCATATCGATTAAACGAATCTGGGTCCACAATGTGTCTTAGTTTATTCTGTGATACTAGATACATTTTACCATCTGCGACATTCTTGATCAAGGCTCCATCTCTAAACCCTAGCTTTCCTGCTAATTTAATTCCTGATAATGCCGCCTCAGTTGCCAATACCGTAGTAAAGCACCAAGACTGGGCGGCCCTATCTGAAATCAATCTATATCTTTTACCGTCTTTAATCCAATATGTATCTTTATCTGTTTTAACAGCGATACCTGAAGGAAAATTAGTTGGCTGTGATATTGTTAAGGTGGGTTTCGAATTCTTTAACAGCCTCAACCTTTGCCTCTTTTTCTTCCATGAGTTTAGTAATTTCTGCCCGTAAAAATGCAATTTGAGTTTCATAATTAGATACTACTTCTCCAATACGCTGTTGTAAGGCTGTTATAACTAGTTCAGCTTTTTCTGCCATTTTATGCCTCTTCTGATGTATATTTAGCAGCTTCTGTTGTTAAAGCAGCAATTTGAGAATTAACTTCAGAAATAGATGTATTTAATGATGAAATTGTTGCAGCAACTGGTGATGCTTTAGCATTTTCAACAATTAGATCTATATCTAAATTATACTTGTTATAGTTCAAGCTTTTAATTCTTGAATTAATAACTTGAAGCTTTTCTTCATTTGACAATGTGTTCATTTTGTTCCTCCTTTCATATTATAGCATTTAGATTTATTTCTTGCAATAGGGACTTAAGAACATTTATTGAGCCTTTTCCCTCTAAAAGTATGTTGTTTACAAAGGCTATCTGGCTTTCATGAATTTCATTATTACCCATTGCTGTTTCTAGCTCTAAAATATAGTTTTCTAGCTCAGAAATTTTGTCATTTAAAATATCTATTTTTTCTTTATCTGTTAACATATATTCTCCATTTTATGAATTAGCGCTTAATCCAGTAGTTCCAGAAATTGTAATGTTGCTAAGATAAGCTACGTGAGAAAAGCCTGTATTAACTCCACTATATGTGTATGAAATATCTGTATTTAAAACACCAGAAGCATTTGTACATGTTGTAGTATTAGTTCTACAAATTTTAACATTTCCTGCCGTAGAAAGTCCAGAGACCACTGTTGCTGTTGATGTGGTTAATCCAGCTGCTGTCCATCCACTTTTACCAGCACTATTTACAGCCCTTACCCATGCATATCTATTTAAAGTTCCTCTATTTGTTTGAACTGCCGTAAATGATCCAGTAGTAGTATTTCCAACATCTGTTCCAGTGCTTGTAGAGGTTGGTGCAGTAGAGCTAGAGCTTGTAAATACTTCGTAGCTTGTTGCACCAGTTACTGATGACCAACTATAGTTAAATGTAACACGAGATTGATATGTCCAGCTTTGTACCTTTGTTGCGTTTCCTGAAGCAGAGGGTGATAATGTAGTTGAAAGACTTCCAGATACATATGCATATGAATGAGTTCCCCATGATACTGAAGATGGAGCTGATGGGGCAACTACGTTTTGACTCCATATTGCATATAATGTTTCATCTGATGATGGAGTTCTTGGCCAAGATACTGCTGTAGTTCCAGTACTTGAAGTTGCCCAGCCTCCAAATGAATATCCGCTTCTTGTTGGATCTGTTGGTTTAGCAATAGATCCACCTTCAGTAGATTGTGTTAATGAAGATACGGAAGTACCACCTTGACTATCAAATGTTATTGTATATAAAGTTACATTTACAAGTGGACCTATCTCTGTTCCTGCTACAAATCCTGAAGAAAAACTAGGATTAGAAACATTTGCAAAAGATCTATAATATTTTCTATTATTAGGATCTGTAAAATCAGAAGAAGGAATTGTATATGTTGCACTTGTAGATGTAGAAGAAGCTGCTAAAGTTTCAGAAGTGGCAACACTTGCAGTGCCTCTATATAATCTTAAATCTTGAGAAGACGAGTTTATCCATGTTCCAATTCCGTATGTAAGGGTTTGTCCTACTTTAGCAGTTCCAGTAAGAGTTGGAATTGCTGTATTCATTGGAGACATTGTAACTGGACCATTCCAAGCACTTACGTTTCCAGCTCCTGTTGCGTTTAAAGTTTTAGCTGATCTAACCCACCACCAATATACAAAACCACTTGATGGTGTTAAAACTCTACTAGTAGAAGATGAGTCTGATGAACTTGCATCTGCAATACTTGTTGCGTCTCCATTTAAAGTAGGAGCTCCAGTAGAGCTACTGCTTGGTTGATACCATATCTGATAATACGGACCAGATCCCCCAGTATAATTTACTGTCCATGTATTATTTGAAGTAGAGTATGATACGCTAGATATTGTTGGAGAACTTAATGCCGCAAGTGTTGAAATACTGGATGAAAATCCAGTTGTAAATGTAGTTTGATCAGAGTCTGTAGCGGTTACTTTTACTTTTGCGTAATAAGTTGCTTGTGCTCCAGAATGTCCCGTCCAAACATAAGACCATGCTCCAGTAGTTCCATTAACAGTTGGAAGACCCGTTGTTATTGTGCTAACTAAGGATTGAGAGCTATTATATATTTGTATCTCTGTAACATTTACATAAGTAGTTCCAAATCCACTTAACGGTCCAGCTGTTCCGCTAATTGTAAATCCAGTTTCGGTTGATGTTCCAACTGATATTGTAGTGGTTGGATTAAGTGTTGATCTAGCAGAAGTAGTTGTAAAAGCTTGTGCAGAATTTCCAGTTTGTCCTGTTCCCGAATATCCAGTAACTCTACCTCTAAAATAATAAGAAGACGCTACAGCATCTGAATTTGTTATAACATATTGATTTGTATTAATAAGTGTTTTTGTTGCAGTTGAATCTGTTGCTATAGGAGTAGATGTTCCATACAATATTTCATATCCATAAGAACTAGCATTATTCCATGTTCCAGTGTTAAGTGTTATTGTTGATCCAGCTGAAAAATTTCCTGTGTCTGTTGTTAGCGTTGGAGCAACGGTATTTGTTGGAAATGGAGCAGATTGATTAGCTGCTGAAGTTACAGTTGTAAATGTATCATCTATTCCAAGACCACCTGCGCCCTGACCATCCCATGTTTGAATAACGTCCCATAAATTATTATTTACTGAAGTCCAAGGAATCCCGCTTGTAGTTCCAGCTTGATCACCAAAATAAACTCTAAATACTGTTCCTTGAGATATAGAATATGGTCCAACCATACTGGCATATCCTGTAGTTCCAGAACTATAATATCCAGTAGAAATATCTGGAATTGCGCTTACGTTACTTCCTTTTCTTACAATATAAACATCACAATAATTTATGCTAGCATCATTATAAAATTTAATTTGATAATCTAACGCATTTACAGAAGAGGCAGAAGTATTATACAAATAACTTTTTATGTATAAATAATATACACTTGAATCAGAATATTCTGCTAAATAATATTGTTGTAAATCTTTTACAAATATAGCTATATTTCTACCTGATGACATTGATGTATAGCTTGAAGATCCAGAATCTAATCCTATATGTCCATTAGATGAAACATAAAGGTTTTTGCCAAATGAAAACCTATAAGGATCGGTTACAGTCCCCAAACTTTGATAAGAAGTGTATTCCTCTCCACCAGTATTTATTCCTTTTACTCTAAGTCTAAGAGTTTTATTTAAATCTCCAGAAAGAATTAAATATGTATTGCTTGAAGTTTCTTGTAATATATTTCCATTTGTATCGCTCCATTCATAAATAAAAGTATCTGGATAAGTGTCATCAGTATTGTTTGTAGTATTTTTCCAAGTACCTATTTGAACGGTGGCTGTAAGGGTTGATCCTACAAGCAAACCTCCAGATACGCTATATGTTCCAAGAGCAACTGGGGCATACTTTTTAACATATATTGGATTTGATGCAGCAGAATTGGACCCTAATGCATTAGTTGCTGTCACTTGGCAAATAATATATTTTCCATTATCTGTTGATGTAGTAGTATAAGTTGAAGATGTGGCTCCAGATATATTAGAATAGCTTGATGGTTCGCCCCCGTCTGCTGCAGGATTACCTCTTCTCCACTGTCTTGTATATGATGTTGGAGAATTAGTCCATGTTCCTAAACTATTATTTGTTAATGTTGAAAATAAATATCCAGTTCCAGTAATAGTTGGAGCAACCGTATTTCCTGGTATTTTAGAAGCAGAAAAAACTTTTACCCAAGTTCCACTTACTCTTCTAAATACATTTAAAATTTCAACCCATGAACCGCTTCTTCTTTGAAATATTGATTTAATTTCAACCCATGAACCACTTCTTTTATGAAATACTCTAGGCATTTATATCACGCTGTACTAAAATAAAAATCGCCATTTTGAGAACTACCTCCGTAGCCCCCAGACAATTCTGAGTTTATTGCAGAGCTTGTTGTTGAAGATCCATAATACATTCTTGGACCAAGCCACTGTCCTCCATCTGGACTTAATCCTAATGGTCTAAAATCATGATTTCCTCCAAATGATGCTGTAGTAATTCTAGCAGTAGTATATGTGCTAACTCCAGCAGTAATGTAATAGTTTGTCCAAGCAATTCCGCCACCTTCTACAGCATAGTTTAAAGTATTATTCCATATGTATTGATAAAAATTAAATACTGAACTATTATTAATAGAGCCTTGTGAAATAAATAATCCTGATGCGGATAAATATGATGCATAGTCAGGACTTTGTATTTTAACTGATGCAGAGCTTGATGCAATACTATTAGATGTTTCTTGTGCGGTAATTGCTCCATCAAATCCTAGCGTTACGCTAGAAGAAGATCCAAGAGCTCTAAGTCCACTATTATCTAATATAATTGTGTTTCCGCCAACAGTTCTTTGAATTGTTGCATTTGTTGCAGTTAACGATCCATCCATTGCAACTGTAAACGCTGGACTTGATCCTGATCCAATTCTAAGTCCAGTAGTTGTATCCATTTTAATAAAATTACCAACTTCTGATCCACCAGCATTTGATCTTAAATGAATTTTTGCTTCTACTGGATCTAATTCTATATTTGGAAAAGCTACTGCAGAACTTTTAAAAGCATTTTCATTAATTATCCAATTACCAATTTGTCCAGCAAGGGCGGTAACTATGCCACTTCTTACTGTAAAGTTTCCACCACTAGCTCCAAGATCTCCGTCAAATTGTCCACTTGCGCCAGACAAGGCTCCTGTGAAAGTTCCTCCACCATTTATTGTAAGACCACCAGTTAATGGTGCACTTAATATAGCTGTTCCAGCAGAATTATAAATATGTAAACCAGCAATAGGTCCGCCAGAAATATTTGCACTAGATAATTCAACTCTGGCACTTCCTGCAGTTCCTGCTCTAATAAAAGATGTTGAGTTTATATCCCCTGCTTTTAAATTACCAACTGTTAGAACATCTGATGCTAATTTTGATATTACTACTGCGCCATCATTAATATCAGCATCTGTTGCTTTGCCTGGGCCAAGCAATTGATTTGTAACATTGGCCTGAATTGTTCCAACTGATCCACTTTTATTAACCGCAGCTGCATGAATATAAACTGGCTGACCATAAACTACATATGTTCCAAGTGGTACGACTATTGTATTCTTAACATTGTTCCCTGTCAGTACGCCTACCTGCTCATATGTTCCAGATGTTGCCGATGCAGATGACCCAGCATAAATATTTATTGCTTCAAATCCTGTAAATGTGCTATTTGCATATGTTCCCGCCCATGAAACTTCTATGCCTGCAAGTATTCGTTTTGAAGAAAACCCATTTGGATTTGTTGGAGATTGTATTGTTTCTCCAACATCAGATATAACAACAGTAAACGTTGTGCCTACCGTGCTAGTTACATTGGTTGGAGATACTGCTCTTAGTTGAACTTGATATGTGCCAGCTGGAGCAGCTATAGTTGTTGTTCCTGCTGTTGTAAAAGAATGTGCTACTTTACTTGTTCCAAATACTCCACCAGTTATAATAACATCTACTCTTTTTGCATTTGTTGGAAATGTATTAAGAGATACTGGTATGCTTCCAGTTCCAGTTGATGGAACAGTTACATCTGTAGGAACTGCTGGAGCAGTTTCATTTGAGGTTGTAATAAAATATCCTGGTGACCAATCACTTAGTTGACCGTCAGAATATACCCATTGAAATTTAATTGCATATGTTTTATTAATTTTAAGATTAGTTGCTTTAAAATTAAAATAATTTTTATCTGTGTCTGGCTGAGAAACCACATTTAAGTCGGATGGATTAGACATTAGAATCCTAACTGTAACTTATACTCTACGTCTACTTGTCTACCAGAGGGTTTAGTAATTATATCTCCTCCAGTTAAAACAGATCTACTAATCATTCCATATGAAGGATCAAATGTGTCTTCATCATTTATTCTAATTCCATCAAAGTATACTGATGTTGTCCCTCCACTTGTTGCAGTTACTTCAACTCCAAGATTAGTTATATTTTTAAAATCTGGCGGAGTTGCTGATGTATTAGAAAATAATGTAGCTAAAGTAGCTGACTGTATCTTATCTCCAGTTCCAGATGTTGGTGTAAAATCTATGTAACAATACTGAGTTGTAGAACTATAAAACTTTACACGTATTTTAGATAAATTAGCATCTGCTTTATTATAAGCAATGGCTAAGCTATCATTAATGCTATATCCAGATAGATCTATTGTTCCTGTTGCTGTTTTATATTCAGTTGCTGTAGAAGAAGGAGACTGAATTAATACAGAATTTTCTCCAATTTTTGATGTAAATGTTGAGCTGTTTAATTGAATGCTAGGATTAGATCCAATTGAATCTTCCCACAAAACATTGTTTTCAAATGAACTAATAAACTTGCTATCAAAATTATTTGTTGATGTTCTACTTGCTGGGTATAAAGCAATTTCAGATATAACTCCAGCCACATCTTGAGGAATTGTTGCAACAAATACAGCTTTGTAAACAAAACTTCCACTTACTTCTGCAATGTCTATACTGGTAAATTTTACTGGAACTCTGTAAAATTCAAAATCTAGTCTTGTATCATTTCCATTTGCATTTGGTGTAGTATTGCCTATTCCAAAAGCTAACTCTTTTGCAGAAAAAGCAACATTGCCTGCTAAATAATTTGTTAAAAATCGTTTTCCAAATTTAGTTATCATACTAGTTCAACCTTTGCATTCATTCCTTTTAATGTCTCCCCGCTTGAATTTTTTATTTTAAATACCAATGTTACGCTTGGATTCCCTGCAGAATCATAAACAACTGTATTAGAAACAATAGATATGTCTGATATATTAGGAGTTCCAAACCTAAAAAAATCTGAAGGTGTTAATGAAGCTTCATTAGATAATTCGCTTGAAGACCCATCTCCTTCAACAAGGGTACCGTCTAAAAGATCAATGTCTTCGCCAAGTAAATCTGACCCAGCTGAAAGATATAGAGCAGAAAGAGAGTTTCCTGCCACTAGCCTAACTAAAGATGGATCGGCATCATTAACTTCTGGTGAATTTGAATAAAGCGGAAAACGGCCAGTAGTCGTTACTCCTGACTTAGAAATTCTTGGATTCTTTGTTGCCATATTTTTATTATACCATTTATGCGCTATAAATAGATCTAGCGGTTATGTCGGTAGATACCCCCTCATCAAAAGACGTATTTACATTTGTTACTAGGAATTTCTTAGTTCCATCTAAATCATTTTTTGGATAGTTAATTGTAATTATATCGCCCACCTCTATTGCTGGGTTACCAAAAATTTCCATATTAATAGACTGTTGTTGTTTAGACCATTGGTTTTTAATCCAGCCATATAAAGCTTTTGCATCTGATTCAGACTGAATCCACATTGACTGAAATGTGGCTGGTTCAAGCGCAGTGGACTCATCTACAGGTTCGGTATATTCGTGTTGCGACCCATTATCTACATAGTTTCCTAGCACAAAAAATTGTTGTTCATTTCCAACCGACAATGGTATAAATGAGCTTGCATTATTTATTACAAATATTTCAGCAGTATGATTTGAAAATTTACTTCCTAAAACTGTTGCAAATTTATTTATACCTGTGCTAGCATATAAAGGTATTGCAGCGGACTGTGCAAAATTAGCTTTTACATATCTTATTTCTCTAACCGTTTTTCCAAATTCTTCTAGGAAAGAAATTTTGTTATCTGGAGAATTAAAATTTTGTGCAACCTTTTCCCCAAATGTAAAATCTATTGTTGCTGTTGAATATTGACCGTCATATATTTTTCTAGATGAAGCATCTGTAATTTGTGTTGCGCTTACAGGATTTGCATATACATAATCAAATGCAGTTGTATGTAATTTAGAAAATAAGGCAATGTTGGCTGTAGGGGTAATTATTTTTTTCTTTGGATCAGTAGTATTTGGAACACTAGTGTCAACTGCGCTTACTTTAAAATTATTTACATATACATCAATTACAACTATACCTGCAGTATTATCTATTGTAACATCAACATCTAATTTATATAGGGTTGATGTTAATACTCCTCCAAGAAGTCTACCTGAATCCTTATCTTGAGAATCTGTAAGATAAATTCTTTTTGTATTTACAATTTTGTATATCTTTAAAGATTTATCTTTATCGTTTGCTTGGCTTTGATCTGTTTGAAGCTCAATATAATATCCATTTGTACCAGTAGAATTAGTAAAGAATCCTATTCCGCCCCCAGATCTTAAATTAGACAAAGTACTAGCAAATAATATTCCTGCCCCAAAAGAGTATTTGGTATACGAAGTTGATATTCCTGTATTTTTAATTGCTACGGAATAAGAATTAGAGTCTTTATTTGTACTAGTAACCTTTAAGTAAGACCTTTGCAACTCTCTATTTCCAGAAAAAGCAGTAGATGTTCCCAATTTTTCAGTAGAAAATGTAGAGCTATTTGATAAGTCTAAAGATTCATTTGAGCCAGCAGCAGCGGCTGCAGCAGCAGCTTCTTCTGCAAGTATTTTTGCTAGCTTTGATTTTGTTAATTCATCTGTATATGTTGGAGTACTTGGAGTAGTTGTGCCACTTGTTGTAGCAGATGGTGCTGCAACTTGAGCAAGCTTTGGCATAGTAAATGATTCATAAATATAATCTCCATATGTGCCAGTAGCATTTGCTCCTGTGTATGCTCTAGCTCTAACTGAATATTTTTGTCCAGGAATTAAACCCTCTCTTACATGTGTTCCGCTTGTTGTTGTAAAAACAAAATCTGGGTCGTTATGAGTATAGGTTGTTCCAGATCCACCGTAACTTCCTGGAGTTACAGATGGGGTTCCAAGAGTTATAACAGCTCTTGTTGGAGAAGTTGTTTGAATGCTTATCCATGGAATTTTTAAATCAGCAGGTGTTGTTGCCGTAGGAGATGAATATCCTTCACCAGGCAATGTCCACCATCTATCTCCGTATATTTCTGGACTCATGTCCACACCACCTCATGACCACTCCAAGAATTTACTATGTCTTGTGCATCAATATAATGATTTAATACTGGTGTATTAAATGCTCCTCGTGTTTTAATTCTATATTTTCCGCTTGGCTTTAAAGTTCCTTGTTGGCTTATACCTAAGTATTTATTGTTATCTGTTTTGCTTACCAAATCAACAAATTGTTTTGTTCCACTTAAATCAACATACTCAAAATTTACAGCATCATACTCTACGATTTCAGCTCCAATTGCAAGATACCCAGTATAGTT
>Ga0214919_10006139_pt1 | contig 16630 bp, 19 predicted proteins | sample LL1503_MetaG_FD_177994 | JGI IMG/M metagenome (GOLD analysis project Ga0214919, IMG submission 177994) | Freshwater microbial communities from Lake Lanier, Atlanta, Georgia, United States - LL-1503 | ecosystem: Environmental > Aquatic > Freshwater > Lake | place: USA: Georgia | collected... | reverse complement strand
GACTGGGATATGTGCTTGAAGTGGTTGAATCAGCTGAGTTGTTGCCTCGGGCTTACGAGCTTGCCGAACGAATTGCCACGGGTTCGCCGCATAGTTTGAAACTCATCAAAGAACTCACGTACATGGGGCTGACTGCTCCTGTTTCAGAACATATGGAACGACATACCTCGGCGATGTCGGCAAGTTTCAAGAGTGATGATCATCGCGAAGGTGTGGCCTCGTTTCTCGAGCGGCGGCCCGCGAATTTCACTGGACGTTAAGCCAAGCGTCACCCTATTTATGGAGATCTCTACTACTAGATCGGCAACGATGTCATTATGAGAATTTTGCTAACCAACGATGATGGAATCGATTCAGTCGGATTGCATGTTTTAGCTCGTGCGATGCGTCCTTTTGGCGAAGTAGTCATTGCCGCTCCCGATCGCGAATTTTCTGGTGCTGGTGCCGCACTTGGTGCGTTGCACCTGATTCAACCTGAAGTGCATCGTGCTCATGTCGACGGCATCGATGAAGCATGGGCGGTGACTGGCCCGCCAGCACTTTGTGTAATGTTCTCGCGTCTTGGTGCTTTTGGTGCGCCATTCGATCTAGTTGTTTCTGGAATCAACCCTGGCGCCAACGTGGGTCGATCGGTGTATCACTCCGGAACTGTGGGTGCTGCTCTCACCGCTCGCAATGGTTTGATCTCAGGTATCGCCGTCAGCCAAGCCGTTACCGGATTTGGCGTCGAAGGCCAAGGCTGGGATGAAATGTTGGTTGGTCAAAAGTGGGAAACGGCCGCATCAGTAGCCGCGGCCTTTGTCGAAGGATTGGTGGCTAACATGCCGACCAATCCGATCGTGGTCAACATCAATGTTCCCAACACTGAACTCAGCGAAATCAAAGGCTGGAAGACGGCTCGACTTGGTCATGAACCGCCTCGCCGTATGAGCACTGCCAACCTTGAACCCAAAGAAGGTCATGAGGGTAGTTTCTATGTCCGCATGGCATGGGGAGACGCTGCTGAACTACCAACTGATACTGACGGCGGAATGGTTGCCGATGGTTATGTCGCAGTGAGTTATCTCAGTTCGATTGTCAATACAGAACGAGATGATGTTGATGCGGCCGAGTTGGCGATGACGCAGTTAATCGCTGGCAAGTAAATTCTCTTGGTTTAGAGAACGACGACGGGCGTACCGATTTGGGCAAAGTCCCAAGTAAAAGCGGCATCAAGATTGGCCTGACGTTGGCAACCACCAGACAGTCGCTGTCCGAGTTCAGCGTCGGTTTGATACGGCGAATTATCTTTCACGTGGATTGGTAGCGCGTGAAAACCAATGGCTCCAATATCGGTCTTCAGCCAACGCACCATTTTGTAGAGGTACGCCTTGCCGTTCCATGCAGTCGACACATCTGAACGGCTATACACAGAGTGAGTTCCGGGAGTTTCGTTGTTGTATTTACTGCCAGAAACCAACCATGAACGGATGACGACATTGTCGTCGCCGACAGCCCAAATACGTTGGCCAGCTCGGTCATAAACCAATCGGCGGCCGGTACCTGAATTTGCGGGAAGCGGGGGAGCGTCTGGTCCGCTTGTTGCAACTGAAGAAAGTTCGTATCCGAGAAGATCGACCGCGCCAGGTGCTGGGGGTGGGGTATGAATAACGAGCGATGTTTCATCGGGCCACACGCCTAGTGAAAGAGCAGTTTCGCGACCAGTTTTTCCATCAACGAAAAGGTCGCGGTCAGTTTGGAGTTTCTTCACGGCATCAACAGTCGCATTGTCGTAGGTGCCAGTAGCGGTGCCAGTCATGAAGCCAGCAGTGATCAACGCATTCTGCAGACAAGTAACACTTTCGCCAACATCACCGCTTGCGAGCGAACGAACTGTCAGGGCACAAGCGGTTGTTGCGGTGGGGTCGTCACCTGCGAGGTCTTGGATGTCGGTAGCTGGAACACTTGAGTCAACGGCAATAACGGTCGTGGTGGTCTCTTCACCAACGGGGGCAATATCAACAATAGAACTTTCAACAATAACGGTGGTGTCGGGCGATGCAGCGCCCGAGCCTGATCCACCGCTCACCACAGCAGCGACAATGCAACTAAATGCGACGATGCCAATGCCGGCCATCATGATTTTGCGTTGTTGTGGAGTCGTCATAATGGGAGGGTCTTGGTGCATTGTCTCGCAGGAAAGACAGTTCTCTCAGGATACTCAGCGGCGGTACATGGGTGTTGGCATGGTGACGAGTGTCAACCTGGAATGAAACGTTAAGGCTCACGCCTTGATCGAACCGACCACAAGATCCATGAGGTGATTCCATGCTGCGAGATCGGGCATGAGATCTTTAGCAAGGTCGACGCTGGCTAGGCCTATCGCAGTGGACTGCATCATGACAGCAACGGCGTAGGGGTCGACGTCGGACCGCACAACCTTTTTAATCTGCGCGTCTTTGATGATCTCACCGATTTGTGTCAAGAGTTGTCGCTGAATATCAGCAACATGTTTGGCCAGCAACGGGTCTTCAAGTGCAGCAGCGAGAACTTGAACACGTTCGGCGCGAGCTTCGACACGATCGGGTTGATTTGGTTGAACAGTAATTTCGTTCAGGATCAACATTGGATCACCAAGATCGGCATCTTTGCTAAAGGCATCGGCAACTAAGTCGGTCAGTGAGCGCATCTTGCGAACGTAACGTTCGGCGAGCGCGGCATTGATCAATGCTCGACGGTTTTTGAAAAACCAATAGAGCGAACCAGTTGTCATGTCGGCATGTTCAACAATGTCTTTGAGTCGAGCACCGTCAACACCATCTCGGTCAATCATAAAAAGAGTGCTGTCAATTAAACGAAGGCGGATCGCGCTGTCGGTATTTTCCATGCCACGAGTCATGAGGTAAATCCTACACATCGTGGTTTGAACAATGTTTATGGCAGTATCGGGCATGTCGCAAACTCGCTGGACCACTAAGAATATTCCTGATAATTCGGGTCGAACCATCTGCATCACTGGAGCAAACTCGGGTCTTGGCCTTGAGGCCGCCCGCAATCTTGTGGGTGCTGGGGCTCATGTGATCATGGCGTGTCGCAATGTTGAGAAGGCCGAGGCTGCGGCCCAAAGTCTGCGTTCGGGTAAGGGCTCAGTTGAGGTTCGTCCACTCGACTTGGCAAGCTTGGCTTCAATTCGTCGATTCAGTGGGCAGTTGCTGGCAGACGGAATTGAACTTGACGGGCTGATGAATAACGCCGGATTGATGGCTCTCGATCAAAGTCGAACTGAAGACGGATTTGAAACTCAAATTGGTGTCAATCACCTGGGGCACTACGCCTTGACCGGGCTGCTTCTGCCTTCATTAATGAAGAGACCGAATAGTCGCATCGTGAACGTGTCGAGCATGGGACATATTCCCGGCAAAATTCACCTCGATGATCTGATGTGCGACCGACGTAGGTACAGCCGTTGGGGGGCGTACTTTCAAAGCAAACTGGCCAACATCTTGTTCACGAATGAACTTGAACGGCGATTGCGAGAAACCCAATCAACGACGATTGCGTTAGCCGCCCATCCCGGAACTGCTCGGACAGAACTTGGCAAGACCGGAACATCGGCGACCAACTTTGTGATGCGTCGCGTTGCTCCGGTGATGACTCGGACAGGCGTTCAGGGCTGTGAGTCTCAAGTGCGCGCCATGGTGGATCCGAGTGCATCAGGTCGTGAGTATTACGGACCGAAGTACCAAATGTTTGGTGCACCAGTCAAGGTCACCCCAAGCAAGCGTGCACGCAATATGAATGATGCGCGGCGGTTGTGGGAAATCAGCGAAGAACTCACCGGTGTGAACTACAACTTCTAGTAGGTGACTTTCACTTCGTTGAGTTCAATGCGGTTACCGCTCGGATCATGAATAAAGATCTGACGATTCACCCCGGCCATCTCAGGCGCAAGGCGATACTTCAAACCTTTGGCTTCTAAATGGCGAGCGCAAGCATTGATATCAGTCACTGCGAGTGCAAAATGTTGATTGCGATCAATGACCGCATCTGGCCGAACAAATAGATGTAGTTCGTGCGGTCCCATATTGAGCCACGCACCATCAATCGTAAATCCGGGTCGCTCGAATGACGTGAACCCCAGGCCGTCAACATAGAAGGCGAGCGCTTCGGGAAGCGAATGAATATTGACATTCACATGATGTAGACCCAGAACTTCCATAACTTTCAGGATAGTGAACTACAGTTTGTGAATAGCGCAAGTCGTCATGTACGAGAAAGATTAGGAGCACACAATGTCAAAAGAATGGGGCCCTCTCGCAGGATTAATCGGAGAATGGCAGGGTCAAGGTGGCCTTGACACGTCGTATTCACACAGCCGTGGCGAAGTGTGGAAGACGCCTTACCTTGAAAAGGTGACGATGAAGCCGTTCGGCCCAGTCGAAAATGGCTCGCAATCTTTGTATGGACTTGATTACAAGACCGCCATGTGGCGTGATGACGAACAAAACCCCTTCCATACGGAAGTCGGTTATTGGTTGTGGGACGCGGCAACTGGCGAGGTTCTTCGCGGTTTTGTTGTTCCTCGTGGAATCGTCGTATTGGCGGGCGGTAAGACAACTGCAGACGCCAAAGAATTCACGATGAGTGCCGAGCTAGGTTCGTCAAGCTACGCAATCGGTGAAAACACGTACCTCGGTCAGCATGCCAGCACTCGGGAGTACACGGTGACAGTCACCGTTAATGGTCCTGATTCGTGGAGCTATACCGAAAACAGCAGCCTGAAGATGGATCAGTTCCCGGACATTTTCCCGCACACAGACAGCGCAACCCTTACTCGCGTGGCCTGAAATGAAACGCGCGGTCGTTCTGTCGCACCGTGCGGTTGCGCATGAATTAGGAAATATTGGTACTTGGTTTGAGCTTCGCGATTACGAAGTCGAGCATGTGTACCGAGAAGATTCACCTGTCTCCCTCGATGATGTCGAGGGAGACGTTCTTTTTGTGCTGGGTTCACCTAGTTCGGTTGCTGATGGCCATTGCTTGGCGCCGGCACAACAAGAAATCGAATTGGTTCGCAAGTGGGTTTCTGGCGGTCGACAGTTTGTGGGTATTTGCTTCGGAGCACAAGTGTTGGCCTGCGCATTGGGTGGAAGCGTGCGACGAATGGATCAAACTTTTCGTGCATACACCGAAATGACTCTGACACCATCTGCGCCTGACGTTGTTCAAGGAAACTGGGCGGTGTGGCATGAAGATGCAATCACGGCTCCTGTCGGTGCTGAAGTCATGGCGCGACTGCCGCATGCCGACACATTCTTTCGTGTGGGAAATGCTTGGGGCATTCAACCGCATATTGAATTCACGGGTGACATCGTCGAACGATTGGCAACAACATTCAAAGTTGATACGCCTGACGTCGTTGCGCTCGTTGATGGTCTTCGTGTGAGCGAAAGTGACCACGCTCGGCGCACTCACCAACTTCTGGATTACATCACAAATTAATTGCTGGCATCACGGGGGAGTCCGAGGATTTTCTCGCCAATGATCGATCGCTGAATCTGATCGGTTCCACCGGCGATTGATTGAGCGGGGGTGCTCACTAAAATTTCGGCAATTGTTGCGTCGTGCGCATGATCGCCGTTCTGCAACATTGCGTGTGCACCGCTAATCAACGTATGAACTCGGTTGGCCATACGTGAAACCTCTGAAGCGGCCAACTTGCCAATCGAGCCTTCGGGTCCGGGCGGGCGACCAAGCGCACGTGCAGCGCGGGCGCGTAAAGCAGTCCACTCGTTCATTTTCTGGAATGACAACAACGCCGCAATGTTCTGGCGAATCACCGAATCGTTTGAGACTCCAAGGATTTGGGCTCGTTCAACAACGAGATCAACACGGCCGGCACGTTGCGGGTACCACACATATGTTTTGAAGTGCTCTTCGGCTTCGTGCTCGGCTTCGCGGACCGCACGACATTCATTTGCGGCGTTTTGTGTAAACTTCGGACGACGCATCGTGGAAAAAGTTCGTTCGTGGGCAAGAGTCGCACGCGCAACTCGCCAACCATCGTCGAGTGTTCCGACAATCATGTTGGCTGAAATGCGAGCATCGGTCATAAAAACTTCGTTAAACGACGAGTGATAGTTCATCTGTTTGATTGGCCGTACTTCAACGCCTGGCTGACGCATTGGCAAGACGAAATACGTAATTCCGTGATGCTTTGAACTATCTCGATTTGTACGAGCCAACAACATTCCGTAGTCGGCATGATGGGCGCTGGTATTCCACACCTTCTGCCCGTTGATGACCCATTCATCGCCATCGAGTACCGCCGAAGCTGAGAGACTCGCCAAATCTGATCCTGCGCCGGGTTCGCTAAAGAGTTGGCACCAAGTTTTTTCACCGGTCAATGTTTGTCGCAGGACGAGTCTCTTCAATTCGTCTGAGCCATGTTCGACAATGGTGGGTGCTGCTAATGACATACCACTGCCAAGCGGATTACCAACTGCACCAATCCGCCGCATTTCTTCAGCAACTATTTGGTCGGCCCAAGCGGGCAGGTCACGTCCGAAGAACTCACTTGACCACGATGGAACAGCCCAGCCAGAATCAACAAGGCGTTCGCGCCATGCCTGCAGCGAAAGTTGCGGGTCCCAATTGGTGTTCAGCCATTCCCGAACTTCTTGTTGAACGGTTTCGCGAGTGACTCCGCTCATTGTGAAACCTCGTCGGGGTCGGCAAGTTTGCAGGCACGAATCCAAATATCGGTCAATGTTTGTTCGGCGGCGTCATTGTCGTAAGTGTCGCCCCCCACATGAAGCCATTGGGCAAAGCCCGACAACATCGAAACTAAGGCTGCGGCAGTGAGCGACGCATCAAGATTGGGGTCGGCCCAACCTTTACTTTGCCAACGACGTATCGACGCTGCAACGCGGGTGATGTGCTGCTGACGTGATCGCAATCTTTGTTTTTTGATTTCCTCATCATGGGCTGATGCCTCGTCAACTAAGCGATAGAGATCAGCGTTGCGTCGCACGACGGCAAGGTAGTTGCGATTGGAAATACGCAGGTTCTCAATGGGATTGCCAGAACGTCTGCGTTCAAAGGCGACCACATCACTTGCAACTTCGCGGTCAATCGTTGCTGCGAGATGGCGGAACACATCAATTTTGGATTCAAAGTAGGTATAGAAACTTCCGCGGGCCACATTTGCCTCGGTGACGATGTGTTCAATTGTGGTGTTGGTGTATCCGTAGCGATCAAACTCAGCACGGGCAGCCTCAAGAATGATCTGGCGAGTGCGGGTTGCTTTATTTGTTGGCGAGTTTTCTACTGAGGCACGGCGCACTGCCGCTACTCCACTTGGTGTAAAACCACCGCGAGTCGTTGAATTTTCACTCATACATGCACCATCACGAATCAATCATTGATACTGAAGCACGGCGGAAGAGGTCGGCCTGTATTTCCATCGCTCGCAAGTAGCCATCAAGTGTGCGTTGACGAGGCTCGGGAACAAAGTGAGTCACACCAATCTCGCGATAGTGATCAATCTCGGCCAAGATCAGATCGTTGTCATCTTCGAGTGCATCCCAACGTGTGCGCATCGAGATTGGAAACGATTGTTCAGGACGACCTTCACGCAATTTCTTTACCCGTCGTTCTGTTTGTTCGGGGCTCAAGAATGCCCCGTGCCAGCCATCGCCAACATCAATGGCGCGACGCAGCGCGATATCGGCGTGTCCACCGATCCACAGCGGCACATGACGCAGTGGTTGTGGCTTGGTGCGCATCGACACGAAGTGGGCATCGTGAACGGGGAAGTCGGCAGTGATGTGGTCGTCGGTCCAGACTCGCCGCAAGATTTCAATTGCTTCGTCGGTGCGGGGTCCGCGTTCGGCGAAGGGAACTCCGAGTGCATTGAATTCGGCTTCAAGCCATCCGGCAGCGATTCCGAGAATCACGCGACCGCCACTCATGTGATCAAGCGAGGCAACCATTTTGGCAACCGCCAACGGATTGCGCATCGGCAGAACCAACACGGTCGTTCCGAGCCCAACTCGCTTGGTGTACGCGGCGGCCCAGGTCATGGCGATGAACGGTTCAAAGATGTATGCCGACGGGGGATAGTCGGCGCCGGTGGGCACGGCGAGGTGGTCGCTCACCCAGACGTCGGCATAACCCAAATCTTCGGCCAAGACGGCGGCGCGTCGAATGGCTTCTCCTGAAGACGCTGGACCTGCTTGAGGTAAATGAATGCCCGCAGTTGCCGGGAGAATTTCAGCCATTCCCCTACCGTAGCCGTTTTCGACATCAATGTCGAAACTGTGGCTAAAACGCACTATGGTGAATCTTGTGATTGAACGACATCTCGAAATCCAGACGCCCGAAGGTTCAATGTCGACCTACGTCGTGCACCCTGAGGGCCCTGGTCCTTTTCCGGTTGTCGTGTTTTTGATGGATGCGCCTGGTAAGCGTCAGTTGCTTCATTCGATGGCGAAACGAATTGCTGAAAACGGTTATTACGTCATGTTGCCCAACTTGTACTACCGAACTACGCCAGCCTTTGAACTTGATTTTTCAAGCAAAGAATCTTTTCAGCGTATGAGTGAATTGATGCGCGGCATCGGCAATCGCATGGTTGTTCGTGATGTGAGCGATTTGCTCTCATTCGCCGAGAAAGAATCGGAGGCGGACGCTTCTGTTGTTGGATGTGTTGGTTATTGCATGTCTGGTCCATTTGCGTTGTTCATTGCCGCCGAACTGCCGGACCGTGTGAAAGCCGCAGCATCGTTTTACGGAGTTCGATTGGTGACCGATTCTCCAGATTCACCCCATGCTCGTCTTGGCGATATACGCGGTGAGATTTATGTGGGTTGTGCCGAACATGATGATTATGTTCCGCTCGAAATGGTTGACCAATTTGAAGAAGCAATGAAGGTAACAGGGGTTCAGGGGTCGATTGAACGGTATTGGGGTAATCATCACGGTTTTGCCTTCAACGATCGCCCGGCCTATGACGCCGTTGCCGCCGCTCGACATTGGGACGTCTTGCTCGATCTGTTCAAACGCAATTTGATTAAGGGATGACAACTCATGAACACAGTTGATTCCGAACCATATGTTGACATTGAAAAGTTTTGTGACCATGTCTATTCAATTCGTCTGTGTCGTGGCCCGAATAACTTCTTTTCTTTTCTGATGATTTCGGCCGTCGCTGACGCGCTTGAAGAACTTGATAACAATGACGATTGTCGGGTTGTCGTGCTATGTGCTGAAGGCAAGAACTTCTGTGCAGGGGCCGATTTCTCGGGTGCTGCTCCCGCATATTCAACAGCCGATCTGTACGGGGCAGCCGAGCGTTTGTTCCGAACTCGTAAACCGATCGTTGCTGCTGTGCAGGGCGCAGCAATTGGCGGCGGCCTGGGCTTGGCGATGGCAGCAGACTTTCGAGTGGTGACTACTGAGACTCGGGTGAGTGCAAATTTCTCACGACTCGGCTTTCACCATGGTTTTGGTTTGTCAGTCACGTTGCCTCGTGCGATAGGTGAGCAACGTGCCGCTGAACTGTTGATGACTGGTCGACGCATTGACGGAGCAGCGGCATTCTCCTGTGGTCTTGCCGATTGTTTGGCGAATCCTGGAAACCTGCTGGAAGAATCTCTGGAGTTAGCAAAAGAGATTGCGCTTTCGGCTCCTTTGGCGGTTGAGTCAATTCGGGCGACTCTGCGAGGAAATATTGCCGACCAAGTACAAGTCGCAACGCAACACGAGATGGCTGAACAGTTGCGACTTCGCCAAACCGATGATTTCGCCGAAGGTGCCAAAGCTATGGCCGAACGCCGCACGCCCAATTTCAAGCGTTCGTAATTTTGACTGATTGATCTCACCACAAGGAGCTAACAATGACAACAACCAACAGGTCCCACGTCGCCGGAATCATGACGGTGGCCGACATGATGCAGCCCAAGGATTTGATTGAGCATGTGCAACGACTTGAATCAACTGGACATAAATCAGCGTGGTTGCCCGATATTTTCGGTCGCGAAATATATGTGACGGCGGGGTTTATCTTGCATCACACCACCAAGATCAAGGTCGCTTCTGGTATTGCGCATATGTATGGGCGTGATGCGATTTGTAGTTCACAAGCCGCCCGAACATTGTCCGAACTATCTGGCGGTCGCTTTATTCATGGCCTCGGAGTTTCAAACACGATCGCTTCTGAAATGCGGGGCATCCCGTGGGAAAACCCAGTGCAGAAGACCCGCGAGTATGTCAATGCACTGCGTGGTCCGTTGCCCATCATGGCTCCGGCAGTTTATGAACCAGTCCCAATTTATATTGCTGCCCACGGACCCAAGATGTTGGCAGTTGCTGGCGAAGTGGCCGATGGTGTCAATACGTATATGCAAACTCCAGAGCACACCACCCATGCGCGCGAATTAGTTGGTGCCGACAAAGTCCTGAACGTGGTGCTTCCATGCTGTTTAACAACTGATCCCACAATTGGTCGCGCCGTCGGCCGAGCAATGGTCTCGATCTATTTGCCGCTACCGGCTTACCAACGTCAATGGGCATCACAAGGTTTCGATGAATCAGACTGGACCAACGGTGGAAGCGATCGGTTGGTCGATACCTATGTGGCTTGGGGAAGTATTGAGACCATTCGCAACCGTATGCAAGAACACATCGATGCCGGAGCGAACTCAATCATCATGGCAGCAGGTGGATATAGCCCCGAAAACTCGTGGGAATTACTTGAGGCAACTGCGCCGTAATAGCGAGTTGAAGATGTTTACGAGCGCAACGTATTACGCTTGATCTCATCCAAGATTTCTGGAATACGCGTCTGCGGCAAGTTGTGCCCCATGTCGGGGAATGCCAACAAACGTGCACCAGGTATGGCCTTGGTCGTTGCGTATCCACCAGACGGTTGCACGAGCCCATCTTCGAGACCATGTACGACGAGCGTTGGAACATTCAGTTTCTTTAATTGTGACGTGCGATCGGGGCTCGCCATGATCGCTGCCATTTGGCGTGCTGTTCCGTCGGGAGTGAAGTTGCGCTCGACTGAAAGCTTGGCAACTTCGCGAATCTCTAATTCGTCGTAAAGCGAACCAGAGAACAATTTGAAAAGTGCTGCTTGACGATCGGCAAAAGTTTCTTTACTGCCACCGGTCAACTTCGCAGCACGCAACGCGACCGTAGTCTTCGGTCGACCAACGCGAGGATTGCCAGTGGTTGACATGATTGATGTCAACGAACGCACCCGACTTGGGTGTTCAATCGCCAGCGTCTGAGCAATCATTCCACCCATTGACATCCCAACGACATGGGCACGTTCAATATTGAGAGCATCAAGAAGACCCACCGCGTCTTTGGCCATATCGCTCAACAAGTATGCCGACTTCGCAAATCGACGAGAAATAGTGAACATCGCCGACTGCAATTTGGTCGGAGGAGCAGCGTCAATTTTGGTGGACAAGCCAATGTCGCGATTGTCAAAAGTGATGACTTTGAAACCTCGATCGACAAGACCAGCAATAAATGAACTTGGCCAGGCGACGAGTTGTCCACCGAGACCCATCACGAGAAGTAGTGGATCACCTTCGCCGTGTACTTCGTATTCAAGAGTGATGCCGGTCGAAACTGTGGTTGATGCCATGACGACAAACTAACCGTGAAAGTCAAGGAAGAGCGACGATTGCTTCATGTTCGAGCGTTGCCACGATACGTCCATCTATCTCGATGTGTACGTCAAGAATGGCCCGCTCGCCATGTGATTGAAAACGCCGAACCACCGTTGATTTGACGGTGGCAATCGCTCCGCCATGGGCAACTCCGTGGTGGCGAATGATGCTGCGGGTGTGAATCCAACTTCCCCGAGCAACGAATTGATGAACGGCGTTGTTGGCAAGCGCTGGCCACACCGCTGGATGTACATAATTGTTTGCCAGACAGAATTCAAGGTCGTCACCAGCGCGCTGACCATAGTCAGATCCCCATTCACCAATCAGGGGGATCTCAATCGCGGGCAATGGTTCGCCCGCGCGCATTGGTGCGACCGGACCCGAATCTTTAACCGCAACAAATTGAGCGCGAGGTTGATCGGGTTCATCAGTGATTGCATCAATCGTCGTCACTTCACCGACATTGGTTGGTACGCATCGTAAGACGTCGCCATCAAAAACTGGGCGACGAAATCTCACTTCACCTCCACCGTTGTGCAACCAGTTTTCTCCCCAGGCAACGATCAAGGGATGAGTCAGATACGCGTACGTGGTTACTCCGGCGACGAGTGCACGTGGAAATCCAGCAGCTTGTGCACCAGCGTCAGTATGTATTGGGTTGCGCGCATGCTCGGCAAGATTTGATGCGTTGATGTGCCAAGTCGTTGGTTGCGTCATCACAACGAAATCATGATGTGTTTACGCGTGGACTCGAAAGTCGGTGACTTGAGTGTCTTCGGTTCCGAGATCGGTGAAGTTGTCATAGGCCCGAGCAGCCATGAACTCTTTCCACGAGAATTCGCGGTAACGCGCACCGTCGGCGCACAGTTCGTGAATCGGTTTGATCGTTGAATCGCGTGCCGGATTTTGGAAGTACGGAATGCTGAATCGTCTTTGCTGTGTCATCGGCACAACGCGGTGAACTGCGGCGCGATATCGATCATTCGTCCAGGCCTGCATGCAATCGCCAAGATTGATCACAATCGTTCCATCAGTCGGTGGAACATCAATCCAACCACTGTCGAGCGACTCTGTTTGTAGTCCTCCCACGTTGTCTTGCAACAACAAAGTGATGGTGCCAGGGTCGGTGTGATAACCAAGGGCGGTTGGACCGAGATCGGGAAGCCCTTCACGCTCAGATTCGGGCACAGGATCGCCCACTGGATAATGGTTGAGCCGCATCATGCTTCCGTAGCGACTGCCCATCATTTCTTGTTGCGAGCCTTCGGATAGTTGGAGTGCTTGATGAATGAGCGCAAGTGTGCGATCGGCGAGCCTGCTGAATTCGTCGTACGCCTCAAGCAACGTGTCGCGAAAACCAGGTAAGTCGCGCGGCCAGCGATTACGAGCATCAATTTGTTCGATCGTCGGATCAAGGAAGTCGAATACTTCTTTGTTGTCTCGCTTGCGTTTGGTGAGTTCACGGTCGTAGTAGCCCATGGGATTATCGATATCGCGGGTGATCTCGTTTTTGATTGAGCGATCAGAGTCAAAAAACCGAGCAGTTTGCTGCCAAGTGCGGTTGATGAGGTCATCGAGCCCGTGGCCACTCAGTAAGAAGAATCCGTGATCTCGACAGGCAGCGTCAAGCGCTTCGAGGGAGGTTGCGGTTGGGCGAGAAATATCAACGATCGGCACAGAAAGCACACGCCATGTTGTCATAAATAGATGGTGTAGGGAAATGGGTGACTGCGGATAGCAAACCCCACCCGTCATCGGTAATGATGGGAGCGTGATTCACCATTACCTAGCCGCCCGTGCCGAACTTGATGCCCCCGGATCGCCTTTGGCGACCTCAATTGCCGAAGTACGGGGGATCCCCGTGAAGGTGTACACCACCGCTCCGCCCAATATGCGGGTGATGTGGGAAGCGACAGCGGTTCATGGCGACAAGGACTACATCGTCTACGAGGACGAGCGTTACACCTACGCCGAGATTCATGCGCAGGTTCGCAAACTGGCCCAGTACTTGGTGAGTCAAGGAATTGGTCGTCATAGTCGTGTTGCTTTGTCAATGCGCAACTATCCCGAGTGGGTCGTGGGTTACTGGGCGACGGTGTCTATTGGCGCAGCAGCCGTTGGTATGAACGCATGGTGGACGCCTTCAGAAATGGAGTACGCGCTCAATGACAGTCAGCCAGGTGTCTTGATTGTTGACGACGAGCGTTTAGAGCGCTTGAGTCAAATTGCGAATACGCCAAAGATGCATGTCATTTCGGTTCGTACCGATCGTGCTCTGCCAGCTGGTGGAGCACGATGGACCGATGTCATGGCAACTGCCGACCCCGGCGTTTTGCCGAACATCGAATTTGATCCCGACGATGACGCGACGATTTTCTATACATCGGGTACTACTGGTTTCCCGAAGGGTGCGCAGTTGACGCACCGTGGTTCGGTTGCCAACATTTTGAACTTAGTGGCAATGAATATGGCGGCAGCGATGGCCGAACAAAAGGCAATCGCAGCTGGTGATGTTCCGGCTCCGACTGGCGAACCCAAGCCAGCACTTGCTCCTTGCTTCATGGCGCCGACACCGCTGTTCCACGTGACGGCCTGTAACTGTATTTTGCACGCGGCAACTGCAAGTGGTGCCAAGGTCGTTTTGATGTACAAGTGGGATCCGGGCCGTGCCCTCGAACTCATTGAACGCGAAAAGGTGACGAGCTTCTCTGGTGTTCCGACGATGAGCCGTGAAATGTTGTTGCACCCCGATTGGGAAAAGCGCGACACATCTTCAGTGCAAGGAATGGGCGGAGGTGGCGCAGCATTGCAGCCCGACCTCGTGCACAAGATTGCTGGAGCGCTGAAGGGTGGTCAGCCGTCAACTGGTTACGGCATGACCGAAACACACGGAATCATCACCGCGAACTCTGCTCGTTGGTTTATTGCTAAACCAGAGTCGTGTGGGCCATTGGTGCCAACGCTTGAAGGCAAATTGGTTGATGAAGACGGCAATGATTTGCCGGCTGGGCCCAACAGCGTTGGCGTTTTGTGTGTGCGCGGTTCTGTTGTGATTAAGGGTTACCTCAATCGTGAAGAAGCAACTGCCGACAGTATTCGCGATGGTTGGTTGAACACGGGTGACATTGCCCGAATCGATGAAGACGGATTTGTCTACATCGTCGACCGCGCCAAAGACATGGTGATTCGCGGCGGTGAAAATGTGTACTGCAGTGAAGTTGAAACTGCGATTTATAACCACGATGCCATTGCAGAAGCGTGTGTTTTCGGTATCCCCGAAGAGCGACTTGGCGAAGAAGTTGCGGCTGTGATTGTGTTGCGTTCTGGCCGTTCACTCACCGAAAAAGAACTTCAAGATTTCTTGTCTGGCACCATTGCCAAGCACAAGATTCCGACGAAGATCTGGTTCCGGGACGAACCCATTCCGCGTAACGCAAGTGGCAAATTCTTGAAGCGTGAATTGAAGAAAGAACTCACCGGAGAGTGAGGTAACGAGTAGCGATTATTTTGCGCTACAAGTTCCGCCCACCGGCCGCCCGCCGACTTCTTTTCCATCCACCGAGATTTTGATTGAAACATTGGTGTCGGTCGTTTTCTTTGCAATGACAGCATCAATCGCTTCACACACGGCGACAGCGTCAACAGTGTCGGTGTCGGCAAAATCAACCGTGACAAGAGTGCCGCCGTCCCCAGTTCCTTCAAGGCCAGCAGAACTAATGTAGCCATTGGGGTAGTTGGTCGACTTCAGAGGCTCAACAGCAGCGTTGACATCTTCGTAAGTCATATCGTCCATAGCCGACGGTGGGAAGGTCATTGCCGAATCATCAGTGGAGGATGAATCGGTTGTTGGAGGAAATTTGCAGACGTCGGTGCTGTATGCCTCAATGACCTGTCCCGCTGCTGCAACCTCGGGATCAAACATCATCGACATCACAGTCCCAAAAGCGTCCGGATCGTTCTCATCGACGGCGGCCATTTTTTCTATAACGGGGCCCATGGTTTCTAAAGCCTTTTTCATTTCATCATTCGGGGCGGCCTGGGCGAGATCGGCGATGAGTGGAAGCATTGTTTTCAATGCCTCGGGGGAGCTGGCGTCAGAGTTGACATCGCTTGCTGATTGAAAGTCGGACAACTTTGCACAAAATTCTTCGTCGCTTAAACGAGTTGAACTACTTCCGCACGCGACCGCAAAAAGCGGTGTGGCGGCGAGTGCGATAAGGGCCAGGGGACGAGTGAAAGTTCGGAGATGACGCATGGAGGCACCCTAGCATTCTTTGTATTTTTAAGTTACATACAGCCCGAAGTTGTTTGGTCTTGGTCTACTGGGGTTCGCTGACTCGTTCGAGAGTGACGACAACTCCGCCCATGTCGGGGCGAGTCCAAATCATGTGGCCATGTTCATCGAGCCGGCGTGTCACCTGAATCCCAGGCATACCAACTGGTCGCAGAATGAAGACCTCATCTTCGTACGAGGCGACCACATGAATCGGCGTCGTGTAATCAAAGACCGAGACGTCGTGCACGCCATTTTCTTCGGTGCCGTCGGCGAGCGCATCAGCAATGGTTCCGCCACCGCAATCAACGATGCGATTTCCACATTGTTCAATGCGTTCGGTGTACGACATCAGCCGATCATCGGCAGGAACTGTTTCGCCACCACGCGTTGCTGCGACAACTTTCCAAATGCCTCGCAAGTCGGGTGCGCCTTCAACGAGTGGTTCGGTGCAATCGCCCAAGATGAGAGGGGGAAAGGTTGGTCCGTAGCCGCCTGGCGGTGTATGAGCGATGGGGATCTCGGAGCACTTCATGAGATCACCATAGATCAGATAAATGGTCGTCTAGCTTGCTGCTTCCATTTGTGCAACAAACACTGACATATCGAAATAGTCGCGCCATTCGGAAATCTTCCCATTCTCTACTTTGAAAACTCCAACAACGGGAAGTTCGGCCCAACCATTTGGTAA
>Ga0214919_10006137_pt1 | contig 16633 bp, 20 predicted proteins | sample LL1503_MetaG_FD_177994 | JGI IMG/M metagenome (GOLD analysis project Ga0214919, IMG submission 177994) | Freshwater microbial communities from Lake Lanier, Atlanta, Georgia, United States - LL-1503 | ecosystem: Environmental > Aquatic > Freshwater > Lake | place: USA: Georgia | collected... | reverse complement strand
ACGTCGTTCGCATATCATTCTGATGGGTTAAATAATATTTAACCGCACTTATTTTATAATCGTCAGAATGTTGTTTCATTTTATTATTATATAAATATTTAAAAATATCTCTCTTTATAAATTAGTCACAAAATGGAAGAATTACAGACAGAAAATGAAGTATTAAAACAAAAAAATAGAGAGTTGGAAGAAAAATTAAAAAAATATACGAATGGCGATAACCATAAACGCTATTACGAAAAGAATAAAGAAAAAATTAAAGAGCGTGGTTCAAATAATCTAAAAAAATTAAAGGAAGAAAATCCAGAAAAGTTAAAAGAATATAGACGGACGTATTACTTGAAGAGGAAAGAGCGTTTGAAGAACGATGATAATAAATTAAATTGATTTAAGTTTATAACGTTTATATAATATAAACTTAAGATGTCAATCACTATAAAAAATATAAGTGATATAGAACGATTTAAAACTTATATAACAAATAATCCTGCACAACCAATCTGTTACGTGTTTTATAAGAATAATATGCGTTTTCCAAATGTATATTATATAGGTTTTACTAATCAAAAAGGTATAAATAAGTATAAATATTTAAATAATCATCATACGATGAAGAACAACTTAATTACTAATTTAAAAAATGGTTATAGTATTCAAATCTATACTAAATACAGTGAAAACGGACTTATAAAATTGTTAAAACCTAAATTAAACAGACAATGTGGTACTGGTATGGTCGGTTATAGAGACTGCTGTATAGGTGATTTAAGAGCAATAGGAGAAATTATTGGTATTAACTATGAGAAAAATTTTAAAAGAAAAATTAATAAATCTTCTTATTTTGAAGATGATGTGTGGACAGAAATTGAAGATTTATGGGAAAAGATTAATAACAAATTGGTCTGTGGTTTACAAGATAATTACGGCTCTATAAATTATGAGCTAATGGTTTATATTATTGAAAAATATAAAGTTGAAAAAATGAATGATAGTGATAGAAAAATTATTGATGACCCATTGTTTAATATTGCCAAGAAAGAAGTAAAATCAAATTATAATAGCACTAATATTTTAACTTATGAAAAATTATTGTCAATACTTACTTTTTGCAAATTAGACAAAATTCATTTGGCATATATAATAATTCATGAAATATTCAAAAAAAATATATTGTGGCATATTTGTAATTTGAATAAAAATGAAAATAAATGTTCTTGCGGAAAGGAATATAAAAAAAAGGGGTTTTTAACTAAACATCTTCGTGAAAATAATCATAATCAAAAAGAAGATTTGTTTAATTATATTACTTCTTCAATCAATAAACATATTATTTGTATTGAAATTTTAGAAGAATTAAAAAAAAATGATTATTTAATATCAAAATACGATGATAATAATTATAAATTATGGTATTATTATCGTTATCAAAAAGAAATATACAATGCTTGTTTATCTCTAATCAAATATAATATGCAAATAAATTATAGTCCATATGATTTACATCTAATTGTTAATGTTAGAAATGAAAAAGATACACTTGAGTTTTATTCTACAAATTATAAAAAATTTATTTGTGATAATATTATTGATATTTAAATAAAATATTCATTATATTTAAGAAAAAGAACATATGCGTATAATTACTTAAATATATTATATTTAGTAATTATATAAATGAAAAAGAAGAAGAAATCGGAAAGTCCCTTAAAAGTGATTAAGACATCTTTGAAAAGTATTTGTTTAGACAAAGAAACAATACTTACTATAAATAATTATTGCAAAAATCTCAATCTTATTGTGATTCATACCTATCAGTTTCTCCGTTTATATATTTTACATAAATATCATCAGAAAAAAACATTACCGAAAATAGATGAGAAGTTTATAGAACATATTATAAAAACTATTGCGGTGGGTGATAAAAGAGGGCGAAAGTTTATCAATGAAGAGCTCACATTTTTTTATGAAACTTATTATAAACCAACGCTGGTTAATAAAGATAAATTATCCTATTCCAAATATGGAAATACAATTGGTTATACGGCAACTGCAATCTTAACATGTTTAGAAACGAATATAAAAACTCATTTCACAAAACATTTGCGACGCTTTATCAATATACAATTTGATACAGACCGAGCGAAGCAAACCAAAGAAGAAAAACAACAACTTTATAAACAAACCAAAATCATATTTGATGATATTATTTACAATACAGATAAGAGTGAGAATGAATACAAAGCGTGGAAATATATACATAAATCTTTTTTGATACCAGATAAAATAAAAAAGAACATACATTATGATTTAGAATGCTCACCCCAAAATTATCTGTCACCGATGATTTATATGAGTTTGAAATTAGAAGAGCAGGAAAAGAAACTCTTTCAATTCTGTCCACTACGCAAAACACTCATACCAAAATATATGACGATTGATACAAAAACACTAATTACGATGTTATTTAATACCAAGAAGAACGAAACAACACAGGGAAAGTTATTAGATAATTTGAATGAAAGTAAAGAACTCATTTGGAACACTTTATTTAATATGAAAAAAATTAATACACTAATGAACTCTGATAAATATATATTTAATCATATGTTTTCAACTGATGGTGTAGGTTGTTCTTTGCTCTTTACAAGAGTGGAATTAAAAGACACGCCTATACCGCAGTCTAAAAATAAAAATACAGGTAATAAAGAATATGACTATATAACCGAATTAGACAATACAGAATTAAACCATCTGAAAGATTATAATAAAGTCGCAATAGACCCAGGTAAGAATACCCTTATGTTTATGACGGATGACAAAGGCAATACTTTAACTTATACAAAAATGCAACGCCGAATAGATACCTACGCAAAGAAGAAAAGACAAATAATGATGAAGTCATTTGAAGAAAATGATATAAAAAAAATAGAAGAACCTTTAAACCAAACGTGTTCTATGAGTTGTAATTATGGAAAGTTTATAGAATATTTGAAAATGCGAAATCAAATCAATCAAGAATTACAAACTTATTACGAACAGGAATTATTTAGAAAATTACGATGGCGAAGTCATACTTATAGACAGAAAAGCGAAAGCATTTTAATCAATAAAATAAAAAGAACCTTTGGAAAGAAGATAGTAATAGGGTTTGGTTCTTTTCAACAAACTCAACAAATGAAACATTGCATGCCGACACCCAATAAATCATTAAAAGATTTATTAGCAAAACATTTTAAATTGTGTATCGTAGATGAGTTTAAAACATCTAAAATGTGTAGTTTCTGTTTAGAAGGTGAAACGTGTTATTATAAACAACGAGAAAACCCGAGACCATTTAGAAAAGGTATGGTGAATGTTCATGGATTACTAACTTGCACGAAGTGTAGTAAGTCATCACATTCCCATTTAATGAATAGAGATTTAAATGGTAGTAGAAATATCTTGTATCTAATGAAGGAATGGATACAACATAAAAAAAGACCTACACAATTTTGTAGGAAACCATATTTCATATCATAAGACGAATGATAGAACCAAAGTTATAAATACCAAAAGAAAAGTATTTATGAGAAATTAATATATTTTTTAATATGTTGTTGTCTCATTTTTCTTTTCGGTCGGTGTAATCTAAAAAATATATATTAATCTTAAAAATATAGTATAATATTATATTATACTATAATGACCACAAAAATTAAAAATGGTTATAGATATGAAAAAAATGGTTGGTCGTGTGTGTCTATAAATGGCTCCGCCAGTGAACGAGGATATGCCCACGGCTACTTAATGGCGCCCGAACTGAAAGAAATATTTACAATGCTGGAGTTTAACTTTCTCAACAGTTACGGCTATACTAGACAATTTTTTAGTGAAATTGTTAGCGAGCTATTTAGACCGCAAATCATAGCCAATTATCCAGAGTTATATGAAGAAATGGAATATATTGCAAAAGGTGCTACTGCCAACGGATGTAAGCTAACAACAGACGATATTATTATGTGGAATTGTTATCCAAGTATAGATTCTATGGTTGGATATTTGCATATACTTATACCAGGTAATGATGTATTAAATGCAAAATACGCGGATATGTTTAAAGATGATATGGGTAGCAAGAAAAGTGGACACGGCGAAGGCGGCGGTCAAAAAGATCATTGCACAGCTTTTATGGCGGTCGGCAATTACACCAAAGATGGGAAAATAGTTTGTGCGCATAATTCTTTCGATAACTTTATTGATGGGCAATATTTTAATATTATGTTAGATATTACGCCTAGTGATAAAAGATGCAATAAAATTATAATGCAGTCGTCACCAGGCTGGATATGGAGTGGCACGGATTTTTATGTCACGAGCAACGGTTTTATTTGCACTGAAACTACAATGGGCGGATTTGTAAAGTTCGCATTAAAAGACCCGATTTGTTGCCGTATTCGCCAAGCAATGCAATATGCAAAGACCTTGGATGAATGCACCAAATACCTCACAACCAATAACAGTGGTGATTATGCCAATTCGTGGTTAATAGGCGATACAAAAACAAATACTATTATGCGCATTGAATTGGGTCTAGAATATGTAAATGTTGAAAAGAAAACCAATGGTTATTTTATAGGTTATAATGCACCAGAAGACCAACGCATACGCAATTTGGAATGTGTTAATACTGGTTACGATGACATCAGGCGACATCAAGGCGCTAGACGCGTTCGTTTAACCCAATTTATGGAGCAATATAAAGGTAAATTGGATGTTAAGCTTGGTGAAGAAATCTTAGCAGACCATTTTGATGTTTATATCAATAGAATAAATCCTAGTTCGCGCACGTGTTGTGGGCATTATGAACTGGACGAGCGGGCATTTATGTCTGACCCCTCTAGACCAAAACCCTTTCAACCACGGGGGGCACTAGATGGTATTGTTTGTGATACAACGCTAGCAAATAAAATGTCGCTTGATGCGCGATGGGGATCTTCGTGTGGCATTCCATTCGATGCCAGTGCATTTTTTTTACAACATATTCAATGGCGTGACCAAGAACCTTATGTAAAGGATAGACCACACCAACCTTGGACAATATTTAGTATGAATAATAATAATAATACTACAGCAATCAAGACCAGCAAAAATAAGACAAAGCTTAAAATAGAGAGACTAAAAGCATTAAAAGGTAAGAAAACACGTAAACAGCAACCTTTTTAGCAACCTTTTTTAAAAAGGTTGAACCAAAAAATAACCTTTTAAGCAACCTTTTAAGAAAAGGTTGAACCAAAAAACAACCTTTTCTTAAAAGGTTGTGCGTATGCCTTCATAAGTTTTGGTTCAACCTTTTCCGAAAAGGTTGCTTAAAAGGTTGCTTAAAAGGTTGCTTAAAAGGTTGCTTAAAAGTATATAAATATATTACTTATATATTTATATTCATAAGATGACTATGCGTCGTATCAAAAAAGAACTAGATGAGTTTAATATGAACCCTCCGTCAAATTGTAGCGCCGGTCCTGTTGACGATGATATGTATAAGTGGCAGGCTACTATCATTGGTCCAGAAGGTAGTCCGTATCAGGGTGGAATATTTAATCTAACAATTGATTTTCCAACAGATTATCCATTTAAGTCACCACATATAGTATTTAATACACCAATATATCATTGCAATATTAATTCTAGTGGTAGCATTTGTCTAGATATTTTGAAAGATCAATGGAGTCCTGCTTTAACTATAAGTAAAGTCTTGCTAAGTATATGCTCATTAATGGACGACTGTAATCCAAATGATCCACTCGTTCCTTCTATAGCGGATTTATTTGTTAGAGATAGGCAACAACACGATGAAAACGCGCGAATGGAAACGTATAAACACGCTACCTAGCAATTACGTTTGCGGTTGCAATTCCGCATTTAATATAATGTATTATATTATATTATATTAAAATTAGTTATAACTTTTCAATGCGTCCGCCTGTGCGATTATTGTCGACTTTTCAGATTTTCTTGCTAGGAGAGCCTAGGTAAAGTCGGCATTACCCCGACAATAATCGCACAGGCGGACGCCCACCCGATTAGGTTGTCAACCTTTTTCTGATTAGGTTCTATTTTGGTCAAACCTTTTCCCAATTAGATTGTATTTTGGTCCAACCTTTTCCCAAAAGGTTGCTAGGAGATTCGCTTCGTCGAAATTGAAGCGCTCACAATATACAAACTATTTTCCGTAACAATAATATACTCCTTTTCCACTTTATAAATCTTTTCAATAGGTGACGTGTATTCGTCTTCGCTTTTAACAAGCAGTTTTTCGCCATTTTCTCGGACACCAATCAAGACTTTGTTATCCTGCGAGTTAGCCCAATAGTCCATCATAATTGGCTTATCATCTACGACTGCAATTTTAACGCAATGTTGAAGGCATGCATTGCTAGGTGAAATATATGTTGTTTCGGCTGTAGACATTTATAATATAAATAATTTTAAAGGCTTTAAACCCTTATATAATAAAAAGTATTTATATTATATATTAATTAATTAATATATAAATTAATAATTTATATTAAAAACATTTATAATATATGAATAAAGACAATTCAGAGTATTATTCATTACAAGATAGTAATAACTATAAAGATGCAGTATTGCATTCAGTAGAGGATATTTTTAAAATATATTTAAACTTATTAAATTGTTACATAGAGCATTATGTTACATCAACTCATACCGACTCGTTCTATATAAAAAATACACCATTTTATTATTATTTACTAGAAAAAGGTGTATCTACTATAAACCACGTATTTACTGTTTTGTTGTTGTATACAAAAAATATAGATTTAGCTGACTATTATTGTAAAAAGGTAATATATTATTACATTGAGTTTATTGGAGAAAACTCAAAACAAAGTGAGAAAAAACTTGATTATAATAACGCATCCTTATTTTCTTATTCGAAAACAATATATAACTTGAATAAATCATATAAAAAAAATAGCGTAGATAGTGAAATATTTACGTTTGCATCTATCGGCAAAATGGTATTATTATATCAAACAATATTAAATCGACACTTGATAAAATATAATTCTGAATTAATAACTAATGAAAAAGACAAATACTTACTAATAGATTATATCAACACTATTAACAAAAAATGCAGTAATTATATATTAAATATGTTACATAGTGAGAGGGAAACATATATAATTGTAAACCGTTTGTCATTGGAAGAGATGTATAATTGTATATGATTATATATTATGTATTTATATATTATGTATTTATAGTTATATGTTTCATTTTACTATTGCGTGTTTGCTTCAAACTACTGTTTGTAACTTTAGAAGTAGCATTAGCTTCGTGAATATTACTATATTCGTTAGTAAATATAGTGCATAACAGTTCATATATACTATATAATATCTCTTTGCTACATTTACCAACAATCAATACGCTTCCTGTCCTAAACACCATAAAGGATATTTTTATAACATTAGTAACAGTTTTCATATCCTGTATAGACAAGACGTTTGAAACCCCAAACGTATCTAAATCTTTATTGTAATATATTTCGCATTGTATTCCAGGATATGTACACGGGTCGTAGTTACTCCTAATTTTATCATTGTATTTTGATTTAAACAATTCATTTAAAACGTCGCGTTTTATATAATAACCGCAGTTAAAGTTTGAATTAATTAAAATTGTCTCTGACCTTTCTAATATAAATGACAATTTAAGTGGCGCACTTATAAATGGTGTAAGAGTATTTAATAAGAGGATATATACTTTTTCCAGTATAACATCATTTTGAATGCCTGGTATTTCTAATTTTCCCGTATTAAACACTTTAACGTGTATTTCTTTATACACATCATTGTGTAGTAGTCTAAGAATGATAACAAAGCAATTGTAAAATGCGCTTTTTTTTTTACACCTATAACTCATTATATCTTTTTTATTTATTCCAATACTTACCTTGCGGACATCTTTAAACTTTATTCTTCCAGTAGGATTGTCAATATGATTAATTATATATTCATCTACATAATCATATTGTTTTGTTTGTTCATTTATATAATTCAACTCGACTTGAGTTTGAGAATTGAACTTCATTTGTTTTTTAACGATACCTTCTTTTGGAATGCAATATGGTAAAATGGGTAACTTCCAGAAAATGTCTTTTAGTTCTACAACCGTGTTTAAATAAGATATAAACGATTGCGTTGAAATATATAAAGCATTACTTTTGGGTGTTAAAATAGGAGTTACATCCTTGTGTTTAGATGTAGCTATTGGTTTCACAGGTTTAACAAAATTACTAAACTTGTGTCGTTCTTCATTTTGCATATCGCAAAACTCTTGCCAGTCATTGTCAATATCATCCATTGTTATTTAGTGTGGTTACCTTTATATTATTTATCTTATTCATTTCAATTATTTTCTTTTATAATATTAAATCATGGATAAGTCATATACTATAAGTCAACCACAATTAATACCGACGTCTTCCAATAATAAATATAACTTAAAACATGGATTATTTAACCCAATACAAAACTCTCCTCCTAATGTATGGAGATCGCGTCTTATAGACCGAGTAAAGAATGGTGTATTTGAAGTTAATCCATTGAAAAAATAATAATAATAATATTAATAATATTATTATTAATAATAATAATAATAATATTAATAATAATGTTTCAATTTATTGAGAATAATTTATTTAATGTTAACGCTGTATATATTTTAAAGTAGTGCCAATTAATATCTTTTAAATGCATTATAGATTCTATAAACTCTATCAATTGTTTATTTATATAAGATGGTTTCTCTTGGATAATATAAATTAAATAATCTTTTATAACATTTTTAATATCTATGTTATATGTTTCGCAAATGTGCTCAAAGAAATTAATTATATGTATATGATTGTTTTTAATTTTAAATAAATCCGTTAGTTCTAACCAGACTGATGTGTTTAGAACTTTTAAATTATAAATATTATCTTTATTAGATTGAATATAATTTATCATACTACGCATATCTGATTTATACATTTTTTGAATAAACGACAGTTTTTCATCATCAATTATTATATGTTCATCTGTGCATATTTTACGCAAAAAAAGTAAAATATTTTTTTCTGGCAATTGATTAAATCTCAATCGCATAAACTCGCTTTGTAGTGACTCGTCTATTCGGCTTATATAATTACATATAAGACAAAATCTCACATTGTTATTACTATACTGTAATAAATATTTTAATGATTGTTGTGCGTGCTTTGTCATATAGTCGACCTCATCTAATATTACAAACTTTGTTCCTTTTATAAATAATGTATCAGAGTCTACAAATTGTCTAATTTGATTACGTATAATATCTATACCTCTTTCATCTGATGCGTTTAAATGAATTATGAGACCTTTATGCACCTCATTATTCTTTTCTTGATATTTATTTATAATATTTATAATTGTTGTTGTTTTTCCTGTTCCGGGAGGCCCATATAACAATAAGTTTGGAAAACAATTATGATTAATAATATTATTAAGTATTTTTTTATTTAAAGGATCTAATACTATATTATCAAATATAGCTGGACGGTATTTTTCAACCCAAGGTATAGAAGAATTATTCATTGTGTATATTTACACAATCTATTTAAAACATAATTTATTTAAATAATTATAAATAATTGAGATAAGAATATTATTTATAATTGATATAAAGTATTAAAGATATTAGTTTTATACTTTACATATGAATATTAAAACATCCGAAATGGGTTTTTTGGAAGTTATTTACGGTCCAATGAAGTCTGGTAAAACCTCAAGACTGCTGCAGTTATACAAGCAATTCAAGTTTTGTGACGTGCCTGTTATGGTAATCAATAATAGTAAAGATAATCGCTATTCAGATACGTGTTTGTCGAGTCACGATAAAATAATGATACCTTGCATATTTGCTGATAAATTATCGGACTTATTTAGTGAATCTACTCCGGGTGATATATTTCAAGGCAGTCATGTAAAGGAGTTTACAGAAGCAAAAGTTATTCTTATAAATGAAGCTCAGTTTTTCGAAGATATAGTTGAGTGGGTTACTATTGCTGTTGAAAAACATAATAAAAGTGTATATGTGTGCGGATTAAATAGTGATTTTAAACGTAGAGCATTTGGAAATTGGTTGGAACTGGAGCTTATTTGTGATAAAGTTACACATTTGCAGTCGTGGTGCAGTATGTGTAAAAAACAACAGGCTTTATTTAGTCATCGTTTGACAGATGAGACGGATAAAATTGTAATAGGGTCTGATAATTATATACCTGTATGTAGAAATTGTTGGCTTTCGTTAAATGTTTAAAGAAAACGATTTAAATTACTTATAATATATTAATTAAAAATGAACAGTGATGATGTTATAAAGAAAAAACGTGGCCGTAAATCTAAGAATGTTGTTGATACTGTATTAAATGATACACACATTGAACAATCGAACATTATGTCTGTAACTGCAATGGATACAAATGATTCTTTAATTCAAGATACAAATGCAAATGTAATAGATGCAAATGTAAATGTAAATGTAATAGATGCAAATGCAAATGCAATAGATGCAATAGATGCAAATGCAAACTCTATAATAGATAAAGATTCGTCTATGTCAGCAGAAGATGTAAAAACTCCTAAAAAACGTGGTAGAAAACCAAAAGGTGGAAAAATTATAGATAATCTAATGTATGAAGAAACAAATGTTATTCACGAACCAAATATTATTTTACATTTGAAATGTAAGTATTCTGATTTAGATAAAGATTATTTGTCCTATGACTGTAAAGGAGTATATGCTTTTAATTTTGAAAAAAACAAAGGCACTGGACTAGGATATCATATTATAGATAATAATTTAAACTCAGATAATTTAATGTCTAATAGTAATAACTTTAATAACAATAACAATAGTTATAATTCTGAAAATGATATTAAAACATTGAGTAACAAAATAAAAAATATCTCATATAATTTACAAAATAACGATATTACAGATAAAAAATCTGACTGTTTTTGGTGCACTTGTTCATTTGACAATCCACCTATTTATATACCAAAGCATAAAATTAATAATATTTATCAATGTTATGGTTGCTTTTGTAGCCCAGAGTGTGCTACAGCTTTTTTATTTAAAGAATCTATTGACACTTCTACACGGTTTGAACGGTATTACTTACTAAATCACATATATAATAAAGTATACGAGTATACTAAAAATATTAAACCTGCACCGGATCCTTTTTATACATTGAATAAATATTATGGCACATTAACAATACAAGAATACAGACGACTTTTTAAAAGTGAACGCTTGTTACTTGTAGTGGATAAACCTTTATCGAGAGTATTACCAGAACTGCATGAATATAATGATGATATATTGTTAAATGAAAATATACAAACTACTAGTAAATATACAATAAAACGTAAAACAAAACAAAAGAAAACTGATATATTGAACGAAGCGTTTAATATGCAATAATTTATATATGAAATAATTTATATATGAATATATATATACAATTATTTATATTTATATATAAATAATTCAACTGATGAAAACGTTACTTCTTTTCTACATCCACTAATAAACCTCTTATCTCTTTATATATTTGTTGATTTATTGATAATGGCTTTTTAATTTGTTCTGTAGGCTTTCCATTATTCAAATATAAACGTATTATTTTTGTAACATCGTTATTATGTAAAGACAATTGTTGTGTGGCTTCCTCATAACTGTAATTTGTTTGCCTCATAACAAGATGTTTAATGTCCTCTATATCTGTTAAGGAATCCATTATATATAAAATAAAGTATTTTCTAAATCATATTAAACGAATAGTATATATTAATATAATTAGAATGAGTGCTTTGGCTGACATTGTAATCAATGACCTTACGCAAACAATGAAAGCAACACTGGCGCCATTCATTGCAAAAATAGAAAATACAAATAAACATTATCAGACCTTGCTTGATATTATGGTACAAATGCCTGAATATCAACAGTTGGTTACTGAAAATACACATTTAAAAAAAGAAATATCGTCTCTGAACACTGTTAAACGTATTACAATTTCTCCTTGTATTCAGCCACATGTATATAGTGATATAGATCATTTACAAGATTCATTAGTTGGCGCACGATGTGCCTTTATTAATAAATCTGTTGAGCCTTTTTTCAGGGTTGCGAACGATGTAATTAATAATTTAACAGATACGGTAGTTGAAACGCAAAATAATGTTAAAAGCGTAGGACCTGTTATACTTGAACCTGTTATACTTGAACCTGTTATACTTGAACCTGTTACACTTGAACCTGTTACACTTGAGCCTGTTACACTTGAGATAACTCCAATTACTACTGCTAATGTTGATATAACAGAACATATCAAGCAAATTTATGAATCTGTAACTATCAGCGAAGAGCAAGTGCAACAGGTAGAAGTAGAAGAAGAAGCTGAAGAAGAAGAAGCTGAAGAAGAAGAAGCTGAAGAAGAAGAGCAAGTGCAACAGGTAGAAGAAGCTGAAGAAGAAGAAGAGCAAGTGCAACAGGTAGAAGAAGAAGAAGAGGAGGAAGCTGAGGAAGAAGCTGAAGAAGAAGAAGAAGAAGAAGAAGAAGAAGAAGAAGCTGAAGAAGAAGAAGCTGATCAAGTGCAAGAGGCAGAAGAAGAAGAGGAATGTTTTATTATTGAAATAGATGGCGTAGACTATTATACAAGCAATGAAGAATCTGGAGATATTTATAAAATAGATAGTAATGATGAAGTTGGCGATAAGGTAGGAAGTTTTGTTCTAGGTGAACCGGTTATGCTATAAACAACCTTTTAAGAAAAGGTTATATAAATAACGGCGTATGCATATAAAATTATAAATAATTTTGGCTCAACCTTTTCTTAAAAGGTTGTTTTTACACCTTTTAACATTTCAAATGCCGAATACTATATAAATAGAATTGAATATACATAGGTAAAATGCCATATATTCATTATAATGGAATAGGTGCAAAAGACACTGAAATACATTCTATTGAGGAGTTTTTAAATATTATGAAATATGCCTCATTCCATTACTATGAAATGACTTCTTTTGGGGTTGATATGGAATATAAAAATTATTTACTTCCTGATGATTTTATAAAGTTTACATTAGAAGAATGGATAGATTATTCAGGCGCTAAATATTATGATACCGAATGGTAATATTATTTATAATCGACAGTGTAAAATGTTGTTGTTTTTGAAATACTTTTCTTATAAAAGTATATATGAATATCAATGACTTTTGTGCGCCCGCTTTATTATATATAGCATTCTCTCTTACAAATATTATTATAGATACATTTAAACAAATGTATAACACAGCCCTTTTAAAGTTTGTTATAATGATAATATTTACATTTATACTGAATCTTCTTTGCCAAAGAGGCTTAGGTATTATTTCTTGGTTTATAGTATTTATACCATTCATTACTATGACAGTGATTACTACATTATTGCTTATTGTCTTTGGTCTTCATCCGTCACATGGAAAACAAGAATATAAAGAATCAAATCCTAATAAAAAACGTTGCAAAAAACACTTAAAATAAACTGTTTAAAAGTAACATAATATTTAACTATAAATATTATGCTATATGTATCGTTATTGTTGTTTATTACTAAGAAAGCGTGTGATTTTATGTTTCCTGAGAGAATGAATAAGTTTTATATGGCAATTGCATTACATAGTTTAAATGCATATGCAAATACTAATATGCTGATAAGAAGATATTACAATTTAATTTATTTTTATTTTGTTAAACTAAATGATTCTATTATTTTTATAAAAGATGGGAATGAGATAAAAGAATGCATAATTAAAAAATGCATAATAAACCAACAATTAATTGATACGCCAGATGATTATTATGATATGATTTTATACAAACATTATGCCAATCCTAATGATACATCGAGCAATAAACTAAAAAAAAATGTAATACGATTAAGTAATTGTATTGAAATAAATCAGTTAAAAATACCTCATATTATTCCTAGCAATATTAAGTTTATAGATATAAAAGTATCTTATAATGACAAGACTTACAATATTGATTTTAGTTCTGATAATAATTATTATATAGTTGGCAATATTTTATTTGACAGAGCCTTTATCAAATGGTATTGTAAGACATTTCATAATGTAACTATTGATGATGACGATGATTACATATGTAATATTTTAGATAATTCTGTAACCTTTATTCAAATAGATTCTTCCGCACATATTGTTATTGGATTGGATGACTATACTATTGAAAACACAAAGGATTTAGAAGAAACTCAATTGTAGAATATATAATATAATATAATATATAATAAATCATATTAAAAAAATTGATATATATTATATACAATGGATAGTTCCATATCCTCAAAAATGGAAAACCCAATAAGTAATGCATCGGTAAGCGATGCTGCATCGTCGAATAGCACAACTACACATAATAAATTATATGATAATTGGTCATTGTGGGGTCATTTGCCTCACGATATTGACTGGACATTGAAAAGTTATAAACAAATTACAACTTTAGAAACAGTCGAACAAACGATAACATTATACGAAACATTGCCAGAGAAAATGATTAATAATTGTATGTTGTTTTTGATGCGCAAAGGAATAAATCCTATGTGGGAAGATCCGAAGAATTGTAAAGGCGGATGTTTCTCATATAAAATTAATAATAAAAACGTAGCATCTGTTTGGAAGAGTTTATCATATACTTTAGTAGGCGAATCGCTGTCTGATGATAAAAATATACGCGCGAATATAACTGGGATTACAATATCCCCTAAGAAAAACTTTTGCATTGTAAAGATTTGGCTATCTACGTGTGATTTTCAAAACTCGAAGGCAATTATTGAGATTCCGGGTGGAATTACTTCACAAGGCTGTTTGTTTAAAAAACATATGCAATAAATAACATATTTTACGATAAATGTTATTTATTATAACCTATTGCATTACTAATATAAAATTATTACTCTGGATGGTAGATGCTAATTCGTTTGCACCTAATTCGTTTGTATCCACTAATTCCTTTGTCAATACTTTTCTTATAGTCATAATATTCAATATATTAAACTTTGGCACTCACGATAATAATTGCACACCTAATTTCTTTCCATATGATTTTGAAACTTCAATTTGTAATATTAAAATAAACAAGGGAAGTGTGTATTGTTACAATATTCACATACATCATTGGATTCTAGGAGCAGTTGGATTGTGTTTAACGTTATCATTTTTAAGAGAGTCTACTTTTAAAAGTATAATAAATGGAATACTTTTCGCAATGACAGTTGATGGTTTGCTATTTAGAGATAGATTTGAATTATAAATATACTTTTTTTGAAAAAGTATATTTTGCTAAAAAAGTATAGATTTTGCCACACTTTTCTTAAAAGTGTAAAAAGTATAGATTTTGCAACACTTTTCTTAAAAGTGTAAAAAAGTGTTAAGAAGACGGGATAGATGCTAAGGCAAGCATAATTACACCTAAACTAGCCACATTATATTTGACAACTAATGGTAAATTATTTTCCAAATAGATTTCTATTTGGCTACATAAGTTAGTGCATTTAATAAAGTAACTTAGATTTTTAAGAGAGAACTCACCCTGAATAATTTTACTTATCTCTTGTTTTTTAATAAACTCCATATTTCCGTCAGACTCGGTTCGTCTAATTTCTGCTTGCGCAAACCCTCCAGTGCATTTAAATATGAGTTCAACGCCTTCTGCAGTAGCGATAGATTTAATTTCTATTTTATCTGAGATGCACGACAAATCGCGAATGATTTTTTGAAAATCAGAAGACGGTAAGTTTAAAACAGAAGAAAACTTCACATCTGGCACAGCCAGTTCATCGCTGTCAGGCTCTATAAGACGTAACTTTTGAATCTTATGTTGTTTTATAGTGCCATTTTCAAACTTGAGCCCCAAGTATTGGACAATACCATCTGTATAATCGGCTTCTTCAATATAAATAGTCAATGTGTCGTCATTATCAATACTATTAATGAGTTTGAATAGATGAAACATATTAACGCCTATAATAATTTTATCCATTTTACATTCGTAGAGTTCAAAGTTTTGTGCTTCTAATGAGAGATGCACCAAAATAGTATGCGATTTATCCATATTAATTATTTTAATGCCATCTTTAGTAAAAATAATATTGGTTTCTAATAAAATATCTTTAAGAGCAGCCATTAATGTGCGAAACGGAGCTATTTGCAACGTTTGAATGGTTAAAATGTTTTTTGAATAAATAGAGTTTTTGTTGGATTGAACAGTATTGCTATTCATTTGTATAAATATAAAAAAAAGGAAATCTTTAAATAGTAATATGAAATAAAGAAAAGAGAGAAGGTAAAATATTTAAATTGAATGTTTAGAAAAAATTAATTATATTATATTATATTATATAATGCCAAGTTTTACGTATACTACTCCAGGTCAACAACCAAATCTTACTATTTCGCCAAATGTGCAATCTATTGAAATTATTGCTAGCGGAGGGGGCGGGGGAGCTGGGTCTAGTAGT
>Ga0214919_10006136_pt1 | contig 16634 bp, 12 predicted proteins | sample LL1503_MetaG_FD_177994 | JGI IMG/M metagenome (GOLD analysis project Ga0214919, IMG submission 177994) | Freshwater microbial communities from Lake Lanier, Atlanta, Georgia, United States - LL-1503 | ecosystem: Environmental > Aquatic > Freshwater > Lake | place: USA: Georgia | collected... | reverse complement strand
AGATGATTGCGAAGTCGATTATAATAAATTTAAATCTGAAGGCATTCATTTTCTCGGATTGAGTTCTTATAGCGAGTTTCCTGGTAAAATTACTAATACTCATGATGTTCTTAATGACCCTAATCATAAAGCTTATTCATATAATTATTTTGATCTTACACGGGGTTGGTGCAGTGTGTTTCGCGAAGAAATTAACCAGAAATTATTTCCAAAGGGTTTTCCTAGGATACAATGTGCAGAGAGTGATTTTGCCAAATATAAGACGCATCTACCAGATCCTAATGTAGAAAAAGAATATGATTTTATTTATGTTTGTTTAAAAGATAATGATAAATGCACAGACGGGTGGCAATCAGAAATTAGAGGGTACAAAATAGCTAAGAAATTGATTGATATTATGTGTACAAAATATAAACTACGCGGTTTACTCATAGGTAGGATTAATTGCGATGTTCCTCCTAGTTGTCATCAACTAATGGAACTAACAGATTTTCAAGAATATTCTACATTCATTAAGAATTTTAATAAATGCCGGTTTATTTTATGCACCTCAATACTTGACGCCTCACCTCGGGTCATTTCTGAAGGGATGTGCTTCAACCTTCCTGTTTTAATGAATAAAAATATATTAGGTGGTTGGCAGTATATAACAGAACAAACAGGTGAGTTCTTTGATGGTAATAATTTAGATACATTTGAACCCGTTCTAGATAAGTTTATGAAAAAATTAAATAATAATGAATATACACCAAGAGAATGGTTTATTCAAAATTATGGTGAATATAATTCAGGAGAAAAACTTTTTAATTTTGTAAAATCAGTATTTAAAGAAGATGAATTGAATATCAAGTATGACGATGTTCAATATATGAAACCAGGAATTTAAAGAAGCTTTTATATATATATTTTTTATTATTTTTATAAAAATTGAATTTAAAAATATATTAAATATATTTAATATATTATTATAATAGAATAATAAAAAATGCCTAAATATTGTATTCACAAAGGATGCAATATACAATCAACCTATAATATACCTACTGAAAAAAAAGCATTATATTGTAATGAACATAAATTAGATAATATGATTAATATTAAACGTAAAATATGTATTTATGAAGGATGCAATATACAACCATCTTATAATTTATCTACTGAATATAAACCTTTATTTTGTTCAAACCATAAAAAAGAAAATATGGTTGATGTTGTACATAAAAAATGTATCTATAAAGGTTGTAATGTTAATCCAACTTATAATATAGCTGATGAAACTAAACCATTATTTTGTTCAGAACATAAAAAAAAAAATATGATTGATGTTGTACACAAAAATTGTATTCATAAAGGATGTAAAACTAGACCTAGTTGTAATTTATCAACTGAAATTAAACCATTATATTGTAATGAACATAAATTAGAAAATATGGTTGATATTATATCTAAAAGATGTAATCATAAAGAATGTGATAAAAGAGCTAATTTTAATTTACCAACAGAAAATAAAGGAATATATTGTTCTGAACATAAATTAGAAAATATGATTGATATTAAACATACAAAATGCGTTTATGACGGTTGTAATATTCAACCCATTTATAATTTACCAACAGAAACTAAAGCATTATATTGCAACGAACATAAATTAGAAAATATGATTGATATTAAACATAAAAGATGTATTTATGAAGGATGTATGATTAGACCAAATTGCAATTTGCCAGATGAAACTAAACCTTTATATTGTTCTGAACATAAATTACAAAATATGGTTGATATTATATCTAAAAAATGTATTCAAGAAGAATGTAATAAGCATCCTAATTGTAATTTACCTAAAGAAACTACACCTTTATACTGTTCGGAACATAAACTAGAAAATATGGTTGATATTATATCTAAAAGATGTATTTATGAAGGCTGTATAAAGCATCCCAGTTGTAATGTAAAAAATAAATCCAAACCTTTATATTGTAATGAACATAAATTAGAAAATATGATTGATATTAAAACTAAAAGATGTATTTATGAAGGTTGTATTACTATATCTACTTTTAATTTACCTACAAAAAAAAATGGAATTTATTGCAAAGAACATAAATTAGAAAATATGATTGATATTAAACATAAAAGATGTATTCATAAAAATTGCAAAAAAAGACCTAATTTTAATTTACCAACTGATAAAAAACCAATTTATTGTTCTGAACATAAATTAAAAGGTATGATAGATACTAAAAATAGAAATTGTCAAGATAAAAAATGTAAATCAACACCTATTTTCGGATTAGCTAAAAATAAAAGACCACAGTTTTGCTTACAACATAAACAACCTAATATGATAAATTTAGTATTAGAAAATAAATGCTCCATATTAGAATGTAATGAAGAATATGATAATATTATTGATTCTATTAAATATTGTAATAAACATATTCCTGAAAATGCTATAATTGGTGTTAAACGCCTTTGTAAATTTTGCGATATTAAAGAAGAATCTAAATTTGTTTGTAAAGATTGTAAAAAAATACAAAATAAGAAAGAATGGGCTATTGTTCGTTATTTGAGAAAAGCAATTGATACTAATTTTGAGTATAATTCAAGTAAAATGCTACAAGGATGTAGTAAAAAAAGACCAGATATATATTTTGAATTAGATAAACATTGTGTAATAGTAGAAATTGATGAGCATCAACATAATAACTATGGAAATAGTTGTGAATGTTCTCGTATCAATGAAATTGTTAATGGTATTGGTGGTAAATCTGTAATAATAATTAGGTATAATCCAGATATAGTTAAAAATAAAAATAAAGTAATTAATATCAAACAATCTGATAGAATTGACTTATTAGTTAAAACTATTAAAGAAGAATTAATTAAAGATTATGATACTTTTCTTGTAAAAAATATTCAACTATATTATAATGATGATTATGAAGAATATAAAGACATAAAAGAAGAAGATATTACAGATTTAGTTTGTATTTAAATTTTTACAATTTTAATTTTTTATAAAATATTTCAATTTTAATTATTTATAAAAAATAAAAATCTTTTTTATAATTAAGTATCTAGATACATAAATTATTTTAACTTTTAATAGAATGCCAATTTCTCAAAAGAGTAAAAGTTTAAAAAAATCAAAAAAATCTAAAAAAAATAATCGTTCTAAGAAAACAAAGAATAATATAAAAAATATGAGGGGGGGGGGAAGTGAAGCATATATAATAATTACGAATAGAGATACAAATGCTAGGGAAGTTAAACCAGCTTACGATTATCAAGCAAATGCATTAGAAGAAAATATTATAAATGATGCAGTAGATGGTCCTCATAAATATCAAATGGTAAAACATAGTTATAGAAATGGAACAATTAATTTCTCTATTGGTAAACAAAATACAAGCATGATTGATTTCAGTAAATTAAGTTTTAATGAACAAAAATCATTATATATTTTAATAAGAAGTGACCGTACTCAAACTTACATATCTCAAAATAAAGAAGCACTAGACAATATTATTAGAAATAATTATACTTAAATTATTTTATATTATAAATTATTTTTAGTCTTTTTCATATTTTTCAAAACTTTTTCATTTTTTCATATATATCTAGAAACCTAGTTCATCAATCTATAAATTAATTCTCACTATAAAATAAACTGAAATCATAAATTACTAAAAATAATGGATTTAACATCAAATAATATTCTAATAGGGTTTTTATCATTATTTGTATTAATTTATGCATATAATGATTATATAAAACCAATAATATCTAATTTAATTCAAGGTAAATCGATTAAAAATTCAATAACCGAAACATTTTCATCCCAATATTCATCCTTATCACCTAGCCTTTCAAATACAGTTCAATTTGATACTAATACATATCTACGAGATACAAATAAACCCATTATAATTAATAATCAAATTTCTCTACCATTAATAACTTATGCCAATCCTGGTGGAAACGGTTCTTATCACGAATTAATTGGTACCTACTTTAGGCAACATATTTATCCTATAAAACCAATAAATACCCAGAGTAATATAGAAACAATTTATAAATTTATAAATAATGAAATTGATATTGCATTTATTAGCGAAGAGATTCTAGCACGATATATAAAACGTGATTGTAAATATATGACTCGTATTTTAGCAGATGCATTTGGAATTAATACTACTATACCTGAAAACAATTTAGATAATCCCGATTTATTAGAAAGACTTTATCCAGAATTAAATATAGAAGCAATTGGTGTAGGATTTAATGTAGATTTATATCTTATTGTAGGTAATTTTTCTAATATTATAGAATTTATGGATATTGTTAAAGGTAAAAATATAGGTATTCTAGCAGATAGTTATTATTTTTTTCTAAAACTATGTATGGCTTATGGTCTTAGTATGGATACATTAAATAAAATTACTAATAATGGCAATACAATAGAACCTACTCTAGAAACACTTAGTGAAAAATTTATTGAAAATAAGTATGATGGTATATTTATAGTTTGTCATCCTAAAAATCTACAGCTTTTGAAATTATCTCTAAATAAAAAATTGCGTTATATACATATTCAAAAAAGGCAAAAACTCGATTCCCGAAATAATTTAAATAGTTTGCAGAATCTTAGTAATACACAAGAAGGCACAGGTAGCGCAAATCCACCACCTCCGCCAAGTAGTAATGCACAAGCAATATATTCTAAAACTGTAATGGATGATTTAAATACGAAAAATATTAGGGATGATTTCAATGCTATTATAAAAAAATATTTTCAACATTTGGTTCCAAGAGCCGTTGATTTAAATAAATTTCATAAAAGTGGAAATACATATTCATATCTGGATACATATTCAACTCGTGTGATACTTATAATTAGAAATGGCATACCTGAATCAAAAGCAGAATATATTACTCGTAATTATATAGATAATTTGGAAAAAATGAGAAATCAAATAGATATGGATAATTTTGATATAACATTAAATAATTTTTCATCTATAGAATTTATTTACAATGAATTGATAAGTTTTGACAAAGTTATACCATTATCAGATGGTGCTAGAAAGGTTTATAAAGAAGAGGGACTTATATTCTATCAAGACGATAACAGATGTGTAGTTTAGAAAATAAACAATATTTAGTAAAATATAGGTTATTATTAGTTTATATCTAATATCTAATATCTAATATCTAAAATATATAATATATATAATATAAATATATAATATATAATATATAATATAAAATATATAATATATAATATAAAATATAAAATATAAAATATAAAATATATAATAAAAATGTCATCTGTCTATAAAAATGTGCTTTCTAATGAAGAATTAGATTATTTGACTAATCATCCCGAGGTTCTTGCAGCCAAAGCTTCATTAGAGTCTCGAACATCTGGTATGGTATATTTTTCAATACCTATAAATAATTCTATTCGTGATACTTTAAAATTACGATTAGGGTTAAATCTTTCAGTAGATTCTCAGATTCCTATGCGATGGATTAAGGGTGATACAGTACCACACATAGATATTGGAGCATCACACTTTCAAAATACATATTTAATGTATCTCAATGACTCCCCAGGAGAGTTCATTGTAAATTCACAATCCTATCCTATTGAAGGCAATACCGGGTTTATATTTAATGAAGGTCTTTCACACGAAACACAATATACAGAAAATATACCTAGATTATTATTTGGTCCTATGAATGAATTAGCTGAATCTGTTGGTGCTTCAGTACCTATTATCTATTATCCTACAGAAGCAGATGCTCTTAACTATACAAATCAATTAGGCAATGGTATATCATATACAGTTGGGGATGGTGGTCCATTTGGTGGTTATACAAGTTGGAGAATTGCATCTAATAGTACTGGTTCATCTCCACAAAACGTAGTGTATGCAGACGGAAGTGTATTAAATCCTGATGGTTTCTACTATTTATATCCCTCTGCTCCTTGCTTCTTAGAAGGTTCTACAATCCTCTGTCATGTAGATGGTATTGAAAAATATGTGCCTGTTGAACAACTCAAAAAAGGTACATTAGTCAAAACTAGTTTGGATGGATATAAACCAGTTGTCTTACTTGGAAAAGGAATTATTCAAAATCCTGGAGATGATGAACGAACTGAAAATCGTCTTTATAAATGTTCTACATCCAAGTATCCTCAACTAAAAGATGATTTATATATTACAGGATGTCATTCTATTCTAGAGTTTCCTATAACAGAAAAACAGAAGGAAGATACTATTAAACATCTTGGTAGATTATTTATAACGGATAAGAAATATAGACTGATGGTCTGTGTGGATGAACGTGCTGAACCATGGAATTCTAAAGGCGAATATACAATTTGGCATTTTGCACTTGACAATCACGACGAGAAAATGAATTATGGTGTATATGCAAATGGAGGATTATTAGTTGAAACCTGTAGCATCAGTTTTTTAAAAAATAAGTCAAATATGGTATATATTGAATAATTAAATAAATTTTATTTATTAACTAAATATTTGAAATGTTTATGGGTCTAATTTTGTAGATTAAATGTATAAATGTATAAATTCGTAAAAATTAAAATATAAAACTATAGATAATATAAAACAAAAAATAAATAATATAAAACAAAAAATAAATAATATAAAACTATAGATAATATAGAACTATAGATAATATAAACTATACATATAATAATTAAAAATTAAAATGATACCATTGGATTTTTGTATATTTGAAGGAATAGCAAGCATTATATGTTGTACGACTTTAATATGTTGTTATGCAAAAAAATATACTAATCTAGAAGAAAATGATAGTGAAACTGATAATTTATTATATATAAAAGATAATTCATATAATTTATTACAAATTGAAAAACTTAAACTATTACCTATTAAAAAGCAGCCTCAACAATCACAAACATTTGTTTTATTGAAAAATAATTTGTAATATAATTTGTTTTTAACATTTTATAAAAATATAAAAATACAAAAATTAATAATTTAAAAATTGATTTTTTAAATAAAATAATTCTAATAATTATTAAATAGTAAAATTATATTATTTACAAAATATATTATGTCTCTAGATATAAATACAGTTTTTAATAAAGAAAAATTGCAAAAAGTACATCAAATATTACAAGACACTAGTCGCAAAATCATTGTAGTTGATGGAGTTATTGGTGCAGGTAAAACGACGACTATTAAAGAAATTGAAAAAAGATTTATCAAAATAAATGCTGATAATATTGATAATAAAAATTATAAAAAAATTATAATAAAGGCTATATATGAACCTGTAGAATTATGGAAAACTACAGGTGCCCTAGAATATTTTTATGAAGATATACCAAAAAATGCATATGCATTTCAAACATTTACTTATATTACTAGAATTGCTAGTGTAATTGATGAAATATATGATAATCCTGATGCAGATATTTATATATTAGAAAGAAGTATTTGGACTGATAGATATATTTTTATGGAATTATTAAAAGATTCAATTACTAAATTAGAAATGACTATGTATTTTCAATGGTGTGACATGTGGGCATATATTCTGCCTATGCGTGTTGATAAATGGGTATTATTAAATACTTCTCTAAATGAAAGTTTAAAACGAATTGATATTCGTGATAGAAATGGAGAAAAAAGCGGTGTAAGTGTTGAATATCAAACTAATTTATATAAAAAACATATTGAATTTTATAATAAACTTATAAATGATGGAAAACCTGTAGTAATAATTGAAAGCAATATAATGGACGAAAATATTATCGACAATGATGAAAAAATAGATAATATAATTGGCAAAATAATTGATATTGATATGAATAAATTTAAAAATGGTAAAAATAACAAATATGGTATTATAAGTTGGTTATTAGATTTGATTTAATTAAATATTATTATTTTAATTATATGGTCTTTTTTAATTTTTTTTTGTTCTTTTTGAACTTCTTGGGCTTCTAGATTTTCTTTTGGTTCTTTTACGACGATGATTAGGATTTTTATTGTCATTTTCATTTTCATTACTAGTATTATTAGCTAATCGTTTTTTTTTAGGTGTATCTGGAATTTCATCAGGTTCAGCATCACTAACACTACTTTCTCTAAATAATCTTCTACTTCTTCTTGGAGGTGTCGCATTTACAGTATTTGGTGATCTTGGTATTGGTTGAGGACTATTATGTACTATACCTTGCAAAAGTTGTGATGGAGGAGTTCCATATACTATTCCTGGTGAAAGTTGAGAAAGAGGAGTTCCATATATTACATTTGGTGATATTGGTGATCTTGACAAGCTTGGCGATCTTGACGAGCTTGGTGATCTTGGTGATCTTGGTGATCTTGGTGAGTTTGGTGATCTTGACAAGCTTGGTGATCTTGGTGATCTTCGTTTTCTTGGTGATCTTGAAGAATGTTGTAAATTGGGTGAAAATTGTGAATTGGGTGATTTTGATGAATTTTGTAAATAGGGCGAAAATTGAGGTGTGTGTGAATTATGTGATCTAGGAGAACTTGATTTTCTTGGTGATTGTTTTGGTGATTTTGGTGAATTTTGTAAATTGGGTGAATATTGTGGAGGAGGATCATGATCTAATCTCTGGGGAGTACCAAATGCTTCAGGATCCCATTCAAAATTGTGATTTTCTCCAAAAATAATATTTTCGTTACCTTCATGTACTTCATGTACTTCATTTTCTTCATGTACTTCATTTTCTTCATGTACTTCATTTTCTTCATGTCCTTCGTTTCCTTCGTGTTCTTCATTTTCTTCACTTTCTTCATCATGTTCTTCTTCGCGCATCCTGTTATGTCTTTGATGTTCTTCATTTCTCATTTGTCTTCTATATTCTTCATTTCTTCTATATTTTTCATTATTTTGATATTCAGGATGCAATATATGTCCTCTAGGTATTGATGGTACTGCAAATTCAAATGGCGCATATTCCCTTTTACGATTCATATATTTATCTCTTTCTTTTTTATTTCTTATTTTATTAAAATTTTGTGTGCTAGGTATATTTTCTTCACAGCAATATATACCTTCTCTTCTACCTTTTTTTTTACTTTTTTTTGTATCAAAATTATGAAAATATATATTATGAGTAGATTCTTCACAAAATAATTCATTTTCTTCATTTACTTTTGCAGGATAATCACCTTCGGGGCAAGTATTTTCTATCGGACTTTTTCTACTATTTTTATTATTTTTATTATTTTTATGTGAAGGAGATAAAGGTAAGTTTCTTTTAATTGAAGGATTACGTCTATGCATTTTATACAAATATATTACTTGTATTACTTATATTACTTATATTAAATTTATCAAATATTATAATTTACTGATATTGAATAACAAAAATAAAAATAAAAATAATAAAATAAAATCATTATAAATTATTACAAATAATTATAAATAATTAATCAAAGACAATAACATATTCTTTTTTTGGTAATTTTTTTTTAGTTTTACTAATAATAAGTTTATCATTCTTAGTAATAATTTTATAGACTAAATATTTAGTACCTTTTATAAATTTTTCTCTGCTATATAAATCATAATTATGAGTTTTTAAAATTTGACGAAAAATTGTAATAATTTCTTTATGTGTAATGTTTTTAATATTATCAATATAGTTTTTGCGTTTGCAAGGTATATAGCATTGACTTATTTCTTTTTCTAGATTATGAATATTTTTAATTGTATTATTTTTTTCTATATCTAATTGACTAAATTCTCTTGTATCATTAATATCAGTTAATCCAAATGCCTTAATTATATTATTAAGCAATTCATTTGGAGGTTTATGAATAAATAATTGATTTACAACCATAATAATTTATATTTATTTATATTTATTTATATTTATTTATATTTATGTATAAATTATTTATATGTATTTATACTTATTTATTGTTATTTATAATTATAAATAATTATTATCATTAACTACTTTATATTTAGAAAAATATATATTCATTTTTACTTATGAGTATTTATATATTTTATTATATTAGTTATATATAGCAATAAATAATAAAAAATGATAAAAATAACTATATCAAAAGAAATTAATAGTAAAATAGGATATACTATTATTCCTTTATTATTAACTAATCTAGATTCTGAAACTCTTTTTAAATATGTATCTAGATACACATATATTCCAGAAAGTTATAATATGCTTTTAGAACAAATTGAAAAAAATATGAAATATAATAATCTTAATATGACAAGTTTTACTATTGAAAAAAATAATAGTTCTAGAACCATTTTAAATAAAAAAACAAAATCCAAACCAAAATTATCATCAAAAACAAAATTATCATCAAAAACAAAATTATCATCAAAAACAAAATTATCATCAAAAATACATCAAATTTTTATAATAGCTATAAATAATCGTTCATATAATAATTCAAAATATAATGAGCTTTTAGAAATAGCCCGTATAACTGGTAATGCTATTTTTAATACATTAAAATCTAATCAAATAAAAAGCATAAATATTATCGATACAATTGATGGTAATTATGTTAATGATAAAGCTAGTGATAATACAAAAATTCAATCATTGACTAATTCTATATCTGGAAACACGAAGTTTATTGAAGCTATGATAGAAGGTTTATGTTTATCTTCATATAAATTTCTTAAATATAAAACAGATAAAGCATTAACTAATGAAAAAGATAATTTTATATTATCTAATGTAAATGTTGTTATACCAAAATATTGGAAAACAGTTCATAATAATGAAATTAGTTCTAGATTCATAGATTTACAAAATCAAATAAAATCAGTGTTTTTAGCTAGAGATTTAATAAATGAACCTGCAAATAAAGCAAAATCCGAAGAATTTATTAACATTATTAAAAAAACAATTGAAGATAATAAATTACCTATTACTATTGAAATATTAAATAAAACAGATTTAGAAAAAATGGGAATGGGTCTTATTCTTAGTGTTGGTAGTGGTAGTAGTGTTGAAAATGAGCCTAGAGTACTTATAATGAAATATAATGGTTCTAGAGATGGTTCTAGAGATGGTTCTAGAGAGGGAAATAAAAATCCTGAATATATTCTTCTAGGTAAAGGAATAACTTTTGATACTGGAGGTTTAGATATTAAAGGAAGTCATTCAATTTATGAAATGAAAACAGATATGTCTGGTGCTGCAACAGTTGCATCATTTTTAGTTGGATATGCTATGAATAAAGGTCCAAAATGTATTTATACAATTTGTCCATTTGCTGAAAATAGTATAGGCCCAAATTCAACAAAACCTAGTGATGTTGTAAAATCTTATAATGGAAGAACAGTTGAAATAGCAGATACTGATGCAGAAGGTCGTCTTATTCTTGCAGATTGTCTTGCATATGTTGTGGATAAATATCCAGAAGCTACTATAATAGATTTTGCTACATTAACTGGACAACAAGAAAAGTTAAGTTGTAAATTATTTAGTAATATATTATCAGTAAATAGCCAGAAAGAAGTAGAAAAGCTTATCGCAAGTAGCAAAGAAATTAATGAATTATTAGTAGAATTGCCTATTTTAGAAAAACAAATAAAAAATCTAGAAAGTTATGTTGCCGATATTAAAAATGTAAGTTTCACTTGTAGTGCTGATATAATAATGTCTTCACTATTTATGCGACAATTTGTCAAAAAAAATACTAAATGGATACATATCGATATTGCCGGTCCAAGTTATAAAGCAAATGATGCAATTAAATATGCATCTCCAGAAGCAAGTGGTGTCGGTGTTAGATTATTATTTGCCTATTTTGATTAGAAGAATAATTGGTACAAATAACCATATACTTGATATCAAATAATATATAGGTAACATCCAATTTTTCGAATATTTTTTTATATTGTTTATAATATTTTTGTCTTTAATTTCATAAATTTCTAAAAATAATGTTAGAAAATATAATAGGCAATTTATAATACTTATAATTAGAATTATTTTTATTAATTCATAATTTTTAGAAATAAGAAATAAAATAAATAGTATAGATATAAATGCATTAATTAGCTCAAATAACCATACATAATGTTTAATGATATATCTAGAATCAACTTTTGAATACTCACTAAATCCTTCTAGCCAAAAATTATATATATTTATTTGCCCAAGATTAATTTTTTCCCATATAGTTATATTTTCTAATTTTAAATTGTTACGATTATTGTATGCATATAATTCCCATATGCCAGTAAGTAAATTTATAATTCCCCATATCCAAAATATTAATTTATTACTATACATTTTAGATTTATTAACTAATTTTATTAACTGATTTTATTAACTAATTTTATTAACTAATTTTATTAACTAATTTTATTAAATAATTATTTATAATTTAGATAGATAATAAAAATTTAGTAAAATTTAGTAAAATATGATAGAATTAACAAAAATTGAAAATAAAAAAAATCAAATATATCGATGCCTTCTACATATATAATAATTATATATATAAGTGGCAACCTGTTGTGATAAACAGAATGGATTTTTTTTTATCTCAACTACACAATTTGTGCTTATCGATTAAATTTATTTGATTGAACTATTATCACAATAATAATTAATAATAGTAATATAATTTTAATAAATCAATTTTATATTATTTTTATACTAATTATACCATTTTTTATTTGTTATTTTGTTATTTTTTTATTTTTATTATATATAATATAATTAATTATATAATATAATTAATATATAATTAATATATAATATAAATTAATTGTATATTAATAATAACTAAAATGATAATATCTAAAAATATATTAAATAAATTATATGATAATAAGATATATATTATATGTTTATTAGTTATTATATTTTTATTTATAATTATATATTTATATGTAAATAATCAAAGTAATACAAAAAATAGTAATAATAGTAATGATAGTAATAATGAAAAAAATGCAAAAGAAAAATTTGATCCACCACCTCCATATAACTCAATTTCTAAATTTGATAATCGTTCAAATAACGGCGGCGTTGGTACTTGGACTGTACCTAATGGAGTAACACAAGTAACAATAACAGTTAATGGTTCTAAAGGAGGTAATTATTCGAAACAACAAAATTCAAGATATGGAGGATCTGGTGCAAGTGTAACAGCAACATTATCTGTAAGTCAAGGAGATAAATATAATTTTTATGTGGGATATAAAGGTTCTGAATATTCTTTTGATGATTATGGAGGTGATGATGGTCAAGTAAGTGGTGGCAATAGTTCAGATAATAATAATACTTATGGAGGTGGGTATGGAGGTATTGGTGGTGGTGTTGGTGGTGGTGGGGGTGGTGCCGCATCTTATATAACAGATAAAAATGATAAAATTTTAATTATTGCTGGTGGAGGTGGAGGTGCAGGTCCAACTTCTAATGGCGGTAATGCATGTATAAATAATACTTATCATGGAAGCAAGGGATCAAAAATAGATGGTACGGCAGGTGATTCTGAAAATAATGGAACAGAAGATTTTAATACTATGTTTAGTAGTTTAAATTCTGGTACAACACGAGGATTAAATGGTAATATTGGTGGAGGTGGAGGTGGAGGTTCTAAAGGAGGTAGTGGAGGTGATAGTATAGTTAGTGATTCTGGTGGGGCTGGAGGTTCTTTTGTTGATTCTACAAAATTTAGTGATATTGCATATTCAACTAGTATTGAGTCATCAGGTTTTATTAAATTTGAATATTATGATCCAACAACTACACAAGCTCAAACAACTTCAACACAAGCTCAAACAACTTCAACACAAGCTCAAACAACTTCAACACAACCTCAAACAACTTCAACACAACCTAAAACAACTTCAACACAACCTCAAATAACTTCAACACAATCTCAAAGAACAACTACACAACCTCAAACAACTTCAACACAAGCTCAAACAACTTCAACACAACCTCAAAGAACAACTACACAACCTACAACAACAAAAAAATTATATAGTACATTAATGGATCAAATAGCATCAGATATGGATGCACTTATGAGAGATACACAAAGTAATTTACCTAATATATCATCATCACAAGTTATAAATTTAGTAAATTCTGGAGTAAATATTAGTAATTTAATGCCATCATTTAGTAATGGTAATGTCAATGGTAATGGTTCTAAATATAAATCACCTTCATCTAATATTATAGAAATAGATTTTGAAGGAACATCAAATGTTTATTCACCATATATATATTATGATAAAAATTTATCAGACAATTTTGTTTCTGTTAAATAAATATAAAATATAGATAAAAAAAATATAATTATTTTAATTATTTTAATTTTAAATATTTTAATTTTAATAATTTTAATTTAAAATATTTTATTTTTTATTTGTTTAAAATTCTCGATATTTTAATATTTTCATTTTTTTTATAATTTATTTTGAATGTTATTATTGTGTTTTTTAAATATGTTTTTATTTTTTATTTTTTTTATTTTTTTATTAAATTGTAAAGATTTCAAGAAAAATAATATTTATTAAAAGTATAAACATCAACTTACCAACTTACTAACTTTTCAATTTACTTATTATCATCTATTTAAAATGGGAGGAGGACTTATGCAGCTCGTCGCTTATGGTGCCCAAGATATCTATCTTACCGGCAACCCTCAAATTACCTTTTTCAAGGTAGTTTACCGTCGTCACACTAACTTCGCTGTTGAATCTATTGAACAGACCTTTAACGGTACTGCCGATTTCAACAAGCGTGTTACTGCCACTATTTCTCGTAATGGTGATTTGATTCAACAGATGTATTTGGAAGTTCTTCTTCCTGCTGTAAGTAATCTTGCTACTGGTTCCACTTCTAACGTTTGGACTTATGGTGTTGGTAATGCTCTAGTTAGCCAGGCTGAAATTGAAATCGGTGGTCAACTAATCGATCGTCAATATGGTGACTGGATGAATATCTGGACTGAATTGACTATTCCTGCTGGCAAACGTGATGGTTATGATAACATGGTTGGTAATGTTGTGAAAACCATTGATGATTTTAACCCTGATCCTACTAATGTTACTGAACAAATTGGTGGTATTGCTCTTACTACTTCCACTACTACTGTTAATCGTCTTTATGTTCCCCTTCAGTTTTGGTTTAACCGTAACCCTGGGCTTGCTCTTCCTTTGATTGCTCTTCAGTATCACGAAGTTAAGCTTAATCTTACTCTTCGTCCTTTTGCTGATCTTATTAATGTAAGTACATCTGGTACTACTACAACTAACTCTCTTGGTTGCAAGCTCTATGTTGATTACGTTTATCTTGATACTGATGAACGTCGCCGATTCGCTCAAGTTTCTCACGAATATTTGATTGAACAGGTTCAATTTACTGGTACTGAAACTATTGCTTCTGGAACTTCTAACAAGAATGTTACTCTTAACTTTAATCACCCTGTCAAGGAACTTATCTGGGCTCATACCACCACTGCCCACGCCACTTCTAGTACTGGTTCTAATAATAACAAATGGTTTAACTATTCTGGTCTTGATGCATCTGGTGTTGATTCTTTCTCGACTGGTCTTCTTCAACTTAACGGTCATGATCGTTTCTCGGTTCGCTTTTCCGACTACTTTCGTAAGGTTCAGAACTATGAACACCATACTCGTGTCCCCCGTGTAGGTGGTGATCTTGCTGGTACTAAATCTGATCTTTGCCAACGATCATTGCGTCAATATATCTACTCGTATTCTTTCGCTCTTTCTCCTGAAGAACATCAACCCAGCGGTACTTGCAACTTTTCTCGTATCGATAACGCCGTTCTTCAATTGACTTACGATAATACTACTGTAACTGCTACTGCTCTTAATCTTAACATCTACGCTGTTAACTACAACGTTCTTCGTATCATGTCAGGCATGGGGGGTCTCGCTTATTCTAACTGAGGTGCCGATTCATATCTTAAGCGTTCAAAAAATTATATTTTTTTCTTTTTAAATAATAAGTTATTATAAATTTAAAATAATAAATTATCAACAAAATAAAAATTGAATTTAAATTATTAAAATTCATTTAATATAAATTAATTATTTATACAACTATTTATACAACTATTTAATTATAAATTTAATAAACATGACATCTATTAATATGTTATCTGGTAAAGAAGGAGATAAAGTTAAAATAGATGATAAAATTATCACATTGCAAAATTCTTTTAAACTAATTATAATTAATGATTCTAATAAATATTATGAAATAGAAACAAACAATAATAAAAAATTTAAAGTTAATGAAAATAATTTATTAAAAATTATTAATGTTAGAATAGATGATGTAAATTATTATAATAAATGGTTTACTAAAGATAATAAAATATATTGTAATATAAATAATTATAATATAAATATTGTAAAATATTTATTTGATAAAATTAATGATACTAAATTTAGATATTCAATTAGAAATGATGATGATTATGATTTTAGACTTGAAAATATTAAAATAGTTATTCCAAGTAAAAAAAATACTAAAGATAGATTTATAAGAATGGAATCACCTCCTATATTTTATAAAGAAGATGAAATAAGAATAATTCAAGAAT
>Ga0214919_10006135_pt1 | contig 16640 bp, 15 predicted proteins | sample LL1503_MetaG_FD_177994 | JGI IMG/M metagenome (GOLD analysis project Ga0214919, IMG submission 177994) | Freshwater microbial communities from Lake Lanier, Atlanta, Georgia, United States - LL-1503 | ecosystem: Environmental > Aquatic > Freshwater > Lake | place: USA: Georgia | collected... | reverse complement strand
GCACTCGAAATTTACGTGCAAAAACTATTTCTATAAAAGTAAGGTTTGCGGATTTTAAAACTATCTCCAGATCGAAAACTTTTTCATTGGCAATTAATGGAACCCAAGAAACTTTTGCAGTGGTAAAACAACTATATAAAGCGCTTGATATTGCCGGAGCTAGATTGAGGTTAGTTGGCGTTGGTCTCGAAAATTTGGTGGAGAATGAAGGTGCTGCCCACCAACCAATACTTGGCGAACGTGAAATCGGGTGGGCAGAAGCGGAAGCGGCAGTTGATAAGGCCATAGCCCGCTTTGGCAGCGGTTCAATTAAGCCTGCGCGATTGATAGAGAGTGAATCCACACCAACTTCTGAGCAAGAAAGCGATTAATTCGACTTTTACAGAGCGGGTAACTGGACTATTGTGTGGCTATGCCACTTTCTGACCATGAAAAAAAGCTGCTTGCCGAGATGGAAGAGGCGCTCTCAGTTGATGATCCACACTTAGTTTCAACGCTAACTGGCCGTGGACGAACACCAGAGAAGAGCCGGATTTTCCTCGGGCTGGCCATGGTCGGACTTGGGTTAGTAACCCTATTAGGTGGGTTAATTTCACAGACTATTCCGCTTGGCATTCTTGGTTTCATAGTTGCACTATCTGGTGTGGTGCTCGCGATTTCAAATTTCTCGAAACCAGAATTTGGCTCGACATCTAGACGGAAAAAGTCTAATAAGAGCGGTTGGGGCGCTCGCTTAGAAGAACGCTGGGATCGTCGTAATTACGAGTGATTAACCTTTAACAAATTTAAATACCCGCCCTTTCGGCGGGTTTTTTTATGCCCAAAAGCTGACCTACCCCGCGGGGAGAGGTGGGGGCGGTAATGGGCAGAAATGGGGATAGGTGGTTGAAAATGGGGGAAAAGGGAGTAAAGTGGTGAATTAAGCGGGACGGGGGTTCCGCAAAGCTAACGGGGAGGTTTTCGTGTTTCTAGGCACTCATGAACCTCGCTTAGATGAAAAAGGACGATTAATTCTTCCCGCCAAATTTCGTGACGAATTAGCTAGTGGATTAGTAATTACTAAAGGTCAAGAACGTTGTCTTTATGTTTTTCCAGCAACAGAGTTTCACACTATTACCGAACAACTTCGCCAGACACCGTTAACCGCAAAATCTTCGCGAGATTACATGCGCGTGATGTTTGCCGGTGCGCATGATGAAATTCCAGATAAACAAGGTCGCGTAACCATTCCGTCTGGATTACGCGACTACGCAGGTCTTGCAAAAGATTGCGTAGTAATTGGTGCAAACACTCGTGTTGAAATTTGGGATGCAACATCTTGGAAAACATATCTCGCAGATCGTGAAAAGAATTTTGCAGAAGTTTCTGAGGAGGTATTTCCAGGACTCTTTTGAGTCATAAAAATCTATCTATTTTGGCCACTGCCGACCTTTCGAAAAACGGCGCCACTTCCCCGGTGCCGTTTACCCCCAGATCCGTCGGCCGGCAGTGACCAAAGTAGATAGCAAGTTAGAAATATAAAAGTTTTACTAAATAAGAACTTAGGGGAGGTGAAGTTAGTGCAGATACATAAGTCAGTAATGCTTGATCGCTGTATAACTTTACTAACTCCTGCAATCGAGCGAAATTCAAATCCAATTGTGGTTGATGCGACGCTAGGTCTTGGTGGGCATTCAAAAGCAATTTTGCAAAAATTTCCACAAGTTAGAATTGTTGGATTAGATCGTGATCAAAATGCAATGAAACTTGCAAAAGAAAATTTACAAGATTTTTCAGAGAGAATCACAATTATTCATGCAGTTTACAATGAAATTCCTTCGGTCCTTGACTCATTAGGTTTCAGCAAAGTAGATGGAATCCTTTTTGATCTTGGAGTCTCTTCACTGCAACTTGATGAGGCAGAGCGTGGATTTTCTTATTCCCAAAGCGCGCCGCTTGATATGCGAATGGATCAGTCAGAATCGCTCTCGGCAGCAGTAATAATCAATACTTATTCGAAGGGCGAACTTGTCAGGGTATTGCGTAACTACGGTGAAGAGAAGTTCGCCGCCAGAATTGCAGATAACATTATCAAAGCGCGTAATAGTGGAAATCTAAATAACACTACGGAATTAGCTGATCTAGTAAAAGCTAGTATTCCGGCTGCTACAAGACGTACCGGTGGAAATCCGGCTAAACGAACATTTCAAGCCCTTCGAATAGAAGTTAACAATGAATTAAAAGTATTAGAAGCCGCAATTCCAGCAGGTCTTGATCGACTAGCAGTTGGTGGACGCATGGTGGTTATGTCCTTCCAATCCCTTGAAGATCGAATCGTAAAGCGATTTTTTGCAGAAGCGTCAGAGTCTAAATCTCCACGTGGGCTGCCAATCGAGATGGCTGAATTTGCCGCAAAATTTAATTTAGTATTCCGTGGCAGCGAAAGCGCAAGCGAAACCGAGATAGCGAATAATTCCCGAGCACAATCGGTAAAATTGCGAGCAATTGAACGGATTGCTGCATGATGGCACTTCGGAATTTATCGCCAAAGGTAGATCTATCGCCTAGAAAATTAACACAACAGTCAACTAAAGCGCTCTTAAAAATTGTTCCAGATCTAAGCATCGATAGCGCTCCAGGTACTAGCAAGGCATTTATCGGATTTATCTTAGGAATTTTTGGAATTGGTTTTGCGGCTTTGCTGACAATTAATACACTATTAACGCAAGATGCCATCAAGATTCAAGAATTGAAAATACAATCACTTGCGATAAATGAAAATCGTGAAGCAATTTTAAATGAGGTTGAGCGACTAGCCAGTCCGGAAGAATTAGCAAATGCTGCAGTTGCACTTAATATGCGCCCTGCACAATCACCACAATTCCTAAATTTGGCGGCACCAAATCAACCAGTAGAACTTGCCCTGAAACCATGAATAGAAATACTTTGGTTGAGCGCCGAATTCACTTTTTGGTCGCATGCTCACTTGTTGTACTTTTGGCATTCTCGGTTCGGCTAGTAGATGTACAAGCGGTTCGTGCGCAAGGAATTGCCGCCAAAGTAACGAACGAATTAACTAAGAAAAAGATTCTGCCTGCGCCAAGAGGGACTATTACCGATATCAAGGGCAGTGAACTTGCCCGCAGCGTTATTTCTTATCGAGTAATAGTCGATCAGAGCATCATTGCTAATCCAGCCAAACTTGCCGCGTTAGCAGCCCCAATTTTGGGAATGAATACTGCATCACTAACCCAACAGTTAACCGGAACCCGTAGGTATGTAGTAATTGCGCAAAATGTTTCACCTTCGATTTGGAATCAATTAACTGAGGTGGTTAAAAATTACAATGAGAGTTTAAAAAATGCGAAGGATTCAACTACCCAACAACTAGCTGGATTTTTCTCTGAGCGTTTATATACTCGTGAATATCCTTCAGGTTCGCTTGCAGCCTCGATAGTTGGATTTATTAATCAAGCTGGAGTTGGTGCTGCCGGTTTGGAATATGCGCAAAATACATTATTGACGGGGACAAATGGCGAATACCTCTATGAAAATGGCGGTGGTGCGATTATTCCGGGAACACAACAAGTAACTGTTGAAGAGAAAAAAGGCAACAGCATTAAGTTAACGATTGATAAAGATATTCAATATGTGGCTATGCAAGCTATCTCAGATGTTGTGAAAAGGTCACATGCAAAATCCGGCACAGTAATTGTGATGGATCCAAAAACCGGACAAGTTTTAGCTCAAGCTACATTTCCAACTTATGATCCAGCTAATACTAAGAACACCGATCCAAGTAAGTTTAAAAACCCCGCGGTAGAAGATGTATATGAACCAGGCTCAACTGGCAAAGTTATAACTTACGCAGCAGCCCTTGAAGAGAAAAAGATAACGCCACTCTCTATCTTTACGATTCCTTATGCACTTCAAGTTTCGAACCACCTTTTTCATGACCATGAAAAACATGCTACCCAAAGGCTAACTGCAACTGGTGCACTAGCGATTTCAAGCAATACCGGTGCAATTCAAATCGGCCAATTAATGTCAAATGACACGCTTTATTCGTATTTAACTAAATTTGGAATTGGTTCTAAAACTGGTACACAACTTCCAGGAGAATCCAGCGGTCTGCTTTCTAAAGTTAAGGATTGGTCTGGGACAACAGCTCCAACAGTTGCATTCGGGCAGGGATATTCACTAACTGCGATGCAAGCTACTTCAGTATTTGCCACCATCGCTAATGATGGAGTTCGAGTTGCCCCAACTGTAATCGCAGGTACGAGTGATGCATCTGGAAATTTCACGCCTTCTGCAAAACGCTCTTCAGAACGAGTAATAAGTGCAGAAACAGCCAAGCAAATGCGGCTAATGATGGAGAGCGTAGTTTCTGCATCTGGTACTGCAGTATCGGCAGCTATTCCTGGATATCGAGTCGCTGGTAAAACTGGAACTGCAATGCGAATTGATGATAGTTGCTCTTGCTATCGCGGCTACACAGCTTCATTCATTGGTTTCGCGCCAGCGGATAAACCAGCGTATGTTGTTAGCGTCACTATCCAAGCACCACAAGGAATTCACTGGGGTGGTTATTTAGGTGGACCAGTTTTTAAGAAAGTTATGAGTTTTGTTTTACAAGATAAACGAATACCACCAACTCTAACTCAACAAGTTGTTTATCCATTAAATGAAAAAGATTTGAAAGCAACGCTTAAGCCATGATCGCCAGAGTTGAGGAAACTTTGAGCAAGCAATTGTCGGAAATTGCTCGATATTGTGGCCTTGATTCAAATTTTGGAGATGTTCAAATAACCGGGATATCTAGTCAAGCACAAGCTGTCACAACAGGAGACTTATTCCTTGGATTTTCTGGAACTAAAACGCATGGTGCTAAATTTGCAGAGCAAGCCATATCAAACGGTGCGATTGCGATTTTAACTGATCTTTCTGGTGCGGAAATAATCGGCAAAGTTGCGGTGCCAGTCTTAGTTGTAACTAACCCAAGATTAATTGCTGGAAATTTAACAGCCTGGTTTTATGAATTTCCACTCAATTCCATATTTTCAGTCGGGATTACTGGCACAAATGGCAAAACTACAACTACGACCCTGCTATTTCAGCTTTGGCAGAGCGCGAATATTGAATCAGGAATAATTGGAACCGTTTCAACTCAAATCGGAAATGAAATATTTGAAAGCAAGAGAACTACCCCGGAATCTGATGAATTACAAGCACTTTTTGCAGTGATGAGAGAGCGGCATATTAGAAATCTAGCAATGGAAGTAAGTAGCCATGCGCTATCTCAAAATCGCGTAACTGGGTCAAAATTCAAAGCCGTAGCATTTACCAACTTGACTCAAGATCATTTAGATTTCCATGGGACTATGGAAAACTATTACCAAGCAAAAAAAACCTTATTCAACTTTGAATTTGCAGAAAAAGGTTTTATAAATATCGATAGCTTGTATGGTGAAAAACTTGCATTAGATTCGGAAATACCGATCGTGACAATCTCTAAATTCAACCACAAAGCACATTGGTATTTTGAATCTGCAATTGCGACTTCTCGCGGATTTGAAGTTTCCATAAGAGGATTAGGTGGAATATTAATTTCCGGGAAATTACCGCTCTTCGGAGAATACAATTTAGAAAATGCGATTATGGCTATCGCGCTGGCAGTAGAGAGTGGTTTAGATCCGATATTTTTGGGGACGCAATTACAATCCATGAAAGGTGCACCTGGTCGGCTAGAGCAGGTAAATATCGGCCAAAAATTTAACGCATTTGTAGATTATGCACATTCACCAGATGCCGTAAGTCGTGTATTAGAAACGACTAAAACTTTTACCGAAGGTAAAGTAATAGCGCTATTAGGATGTGGTGGAGATCGAGATTCAACTAAACGAATATTAATGGGCGCTGCGCTTTCGCGCGGATCTGATGTTGCAATTTTCACTAGCGATAACCCACGTAGTGAGGATCCAAATGCGATTTTAAGTGCAATGACTACTGGATTGAAAATTGATGAGCCTTCTAGAATTATCGAAAATCGTAAAATTGCTATCCAATACGCGGTTTCTATTGCTAAGCCTGGCGACACTGTTCTGCTGTTAGGCAAAGGACACGAAGTTGGACAAGATATTGCTGGCGTAATCGAACCTTTCGATGACCGAATTGAATTAGCCCGCGCAATTGAGGGCAAGCCATGATTCCACTTTCAGTTGGAAAAATCGCCGAAATTTGTGGCGGAGAAATATTCGGGATAGAACCAGAAGCTATAATTTTTGAAAATTTCTTCTTTGATTCAAGATCAGCGATAAAAGGTGGCATTTTCATTGCGTTAAAAGGTGAATCAATTGATGGCCATGAATATGTAGACCAAGCAATTTTAAATGGTGCTGAATTAGCTCTAGTCTCGTCTTCGGTGAGTGCGCCATCAATTAAAGTAGTTAACGTTTTAGAATCGCTTGGCAAAATTGCTAAATATGTACGGATACAGTTAAAAAATTTAAAAGTTATCGCAATTACTGGATCACAAGGAAAGACCACTACTAAAGATTTACTCGCGCATATTCTAGGTGCAGTTGGAGAAACGATATCTCCGATTGGTTCCTACAATAATGAATTAGGCGCCCCTTTAACATTGTTATCTTGTACTCCCAATACAAAGTTCTGTGTTGTAGAGATGGGAGCACGAAAAATTGGTGATATTGCAAAATTATCTGAGATTGCCAAGCCAAATGTAGGGGTAGTTCTAAAAGTTGGAAATGCACATGTCGGTGAATTTGGTAGCCGCGAAAATATTGCTATTGCAAAAGGTGAATTAGTAGTTGAACTTTCCGCTAACGATTTTGCGGTACTAGGCACATACGATGAGTACACGCCAAAAATGGCGGGCACCACATCTGCAAAAGTTTTAACTTTCGGCGAGAATGGCAAAGCAGATATTCGAGCTGCCGATGTTGAATACCGCGAAGGTTATGCGCATTTTGATTTAGTTACACCGCAAGGCAGAGAAGCGGTTGGACTGCGCATTGTTGGAATGCACCAAGTTGCTAATGCACTTGCCGCTGCTGCAGCAGCTACCGCTTTAAATATTCCGATAGAAGTAATTGCATCCGCACTTTCAACTGCTGAGATGACTAGTAAATGGCGGATGGATATCAATGAGATCAATGGGCTACTAATTATTAATGATGCATATAACGCGAATCCGGAGAGCATGTTGGCGGCGCTTCGAACTTTGGCACTACTTAGCCAAGATCGCGGTGGTAGGTCTTGGGCATTTCTTGGCAAAATGCACGAATTGGGTGATGAGTCAGAACGCGATCATGCAGAAGTTGCGGACGCTGCCGCCGCGTTGGACATTGATCATTTTGTGGCAATTGGAAATTCAGACTATCGAGCTATCGATTCCATGGAAATGGTTACCCATTATTACGCTCAACAAAGTGAAGCTCAGGAACTCTTTTCTCACTTTGAAGTTGGCGACGTGATACTAGTTAAAGCCTCCAGAGCCGAACATCTTGAGATAATTGCTACTGAAATTGCTAAGTTTTGGAGCGCTAAAATTATCGAATCGGAGGAGATGCAATGAAAGGAATTCTCTTCGCCGGAGCGATCTCGTTATTTCTAAGTTTCTTTGGTACACCTGCGCTAATTAAAGTTCTTGCCAAACGCGGATATGGCCAGATGATTCGTGATGATGGACCGACAACGCATCATGTAAAAAGAGGCACGCCTACGATGGGCGGAATTATTTTAATTTTCGCAAGCTTTGTCGGTTTTTTTCTCAGCCATTTAGTGACTGGAGTACGGCTTAGCATTTCGGCGCTATTAATTCTGGCGTTAGTTTTAGGTTTGGGAAGTGTTGGTTTTATTGATGATTGGATTAAAGTATCCAGAAAACAATCTTTAGGTTTATCGGGTAGACAGAAACTATTGGGTCAAGCATTTTTAGCAGCACTTTTTGGAATTTTTGCTACGAGATTTCCCGATGAAAATAACTTAACCCCGATGTCACTTAATTTATCGGCAGTACGTGATACTTCATTGAAATTAGGAGCTGTCGTAGTAGTTTTGTGGGCAATTTTTATGGTGTTAGCCGCAAGTAATGGGGTAAATCTGACCGATGGTTTAGATGGTTTAGCTACTGGCGCAGCGGTCATGACATTTTTGGCATTTGTACTAATCGGGGTTTGGGAATTTGGTCAAAGTTGTGCCGTAAACCTTGGGCCAAAATGTTATAACGTGCGCGATCCATTAGACCTTGCTGTTTTAGCCGCAGCATTTAGTGGTGCTTGTTGTGGTTTCCTTTGGTGGAACGCTTCTCCAGCGCGAATTTTTATGGGGGACACCGGTTCACTCGCTCTGGGCGGGGCATTAGCTGGTTTGGCTATGACACTTAGGACCGAATTACTTTTGATTCCACTAGGTGGATTATTTGTAATTATTACGCTCTCGGTAATTATCCAAACTGGGTATTTCAAATTATCTGGCGGCAAGCGAGTCTTCAAAATGGCGCCATTGCAGCATCACTTTGAATTACTTGGTTGGGGCGAAGTAACGATTGTTATTAGATTCTGGATTATTGCCGGGCTATCTGTTGCAGCCGGGTTAGCACTTTTCTATGCGCAGTGGGTAGTTGCTTAATTCGCCATGTCCTTCCTCGAATCGCTTAAAGCGAGAAACGTTGCCGTTGTCGGTGCTGGCGTTACAGGTTCGGCAATCTCTAAATTTCTCAGTGACCGTGGCGCTAATGTGCAATTGTTTGACGAAAGGGACTCAGTTGATGGAGTCCTTACCGAAGTTTCCGCTGAATCAGTAGCTAAGTATTCATTAGTTTGCGTTTCACCGGGCTGGCGGAAGGACCATCCATTCATAGGAGAATTTCGCAAGGCAAACGTTGAAATTATTAGTGAAATAGATCTTGCCTGGCGAGTAAAGAAAGAGTTATTGCCAAATCAAAAATGGGTTGCATTAACTGGTACAAATGGAAAAACGACAACAATTCAAATGGTGGCGGCTATTTTTGAAACTGCTGGCGTAAATGGAACTGCATGCGGCAACGTTGGCGAAACCGTTATAGCTGCTCTGACTTCACCTAAAGAATACGATGTTTTAGCGTTAGAACTTTCTTCATTTCAAATTGAATGGTCCGAAGAAGCTAGGTTTGAGATTGGTTGTATTTTAAATATTGCAGATGACCATATTGATTGGCATGGTTCCTTTGACAATTATGCAAAATCTAAAATCAAATTATTGGAGTTGTCCAAAGTTGCGCTATTAAATATGAGCGATGCTGAAGTAATGCGATATTCAATTAGTTTTTCAGGAAAGAAAATCTACTTTTCATTAGAAACGCCGAGATCGGGGGAGCTAGGACTTGTCGAGAATCTTTTAATAGATCGAGCATTTAGCGCCGCAGAATCTGCAGAGGTACTTGGTGAACTTGAGGATATCTCGCCGGCGGTGCCACATAATGTTTTAAATGCTTTAGCTGCAGGTGGGATTGCGAGAGCGTTAGATATTTCGGCGGAGAATGTGCAAAAAGGCTTGCAGAATTTTGAATTGGATCATCATCGATTAGAACTAATCCTTGAACAAGATGACATCAAATGGGTTAATGACTCAAAAGCGACTAATCCTCATGCCGCAATGGCTGCGCTGCTCTCTCAAATGTCGGCCATTTGGATAGCTGGAGGTTTAGCTAAAGGCGCTGATATGAACGATTTGATTAATCGTGGCAAGAATAGATTTAGAGAAGTGATTTTGATTGGTAAAGATAGTGGAATTATTTTGGCTGCACTAAGTAAACACGCTCCGGCAGTACCAGTCCATTTAATTGAAAGCGAAAAAAATGGTGAAGAGCTGATGTTAGAAGTTGTGGCATTAGCGAAATCAATTGCGAAACCTGGGGATACCGTTTTGCTTGCACCTGCTTGTGCCTCAATGGATCAATTTTCATCTTATGCGCATCGTGGAAATGCTTTTAAAGACGCTATTTCAAAATTGGTGGTAAATAATGGCTAAATCAAGAAATTTCTTGGCCAAACCTGAAGCTTCCTACTATTTAATACTCATAACAATAACTGCGCTGACTAGCCTTGGTTTGCTAATGGTGTTATCAGCTTCAGCAGTACGTTCATTACATGAAACTGGAAATTCTTTTTCGATCGTGGGACGCCAAACTTTCTTCTTGGCATTAGCACTTATATTTGGTTTTTTATCAATGAAATTGAAACCTGCACTCTGGGAACGGATATCGCCACTTGCGTTGGTCGCTTCAAGTATTTTTTTACTATTACCTCAATTGCCAGGTTTAGGAAAAACTGTTAACGGAAATAGAAACTGGATTAGTTTGGCTGGTTTCACAATCCAACCTAGCGAGTTTGCCAAAATGGGTTTCATAATCTGGTGTGCAACTAGACTTCGGTTGCACGATCAAAAAGTTTCAGCAGGCATAAAATCAAATATTTGGATTTCACTTTCGCCGGGGTTTCTATTGATTGAGGCGTTGATTTTTGCTGGAAAAGACCTCGGCACAGCTGTTGTCGTTGCATTAATTTTCGGTGGAATACTTTTTATTGCTGGCGTTCCAATGAAAGATTTAACAATCGCGGGTGCAGCGGGTGGATTAGTAGTTGGTGTTTTAGTTGCAACCCACAGAAATCGACTCAATCGATTTTTCGCGCTCCTTGACCCATTCTCAGTTCAATATTACAAAGGCGCTGGTTGGCAACCTGCGCATAGCTTGATGGGGTTAGCGTCAGGCGGATTATTTGGTATTGGCTTAGGGGCCAGTAGGCAAAAGTGGGGAACTTTGGCAGAGGCTCATACAGATTTTATTTTCTCAGTAATCGGAGAAGAACTTGGATTGTTAGGAACGCTTTCAGTTTTAGTTTTATTTGCAGGATTAATTCTTTCCATTTTTAAAGTTGCGCTAGGCGCAAACACGATTTTTGAAAAGTATGCGGTAGCCGGGATTGGTTGCTGGATGTCAATGCAATTAACTTTAAATATAGGTTCAGTAGTCGGATTGATCCCAGTTGTGGGTGTAACTTTGCCGTTTATGTCATATGGTGGATCTTCGCTTCTCTCAGTTTTTATTGCTGCTGGATTTGTTTTAGGCGTGGCGCGGCGTACACCGAATATCAGAGAAGCAATTTTGCAGCGCAGAACTCTTAAACAAGGCAAGTTATGAGTGCAAATAGAATAATTCTTGCAGGCGGCGGCACTGCTGGACACATCGAACCTGCTTTAGCAGTTGCGGTGGAATTACAAAAGATAAACCCTGATCTGCTTTGTGAATTTATCGGAACAAAAACTGGTTTAGAAAATGCACTTGTACCTAGTCGTGGTTTTCCGTTGCGAGTTATACCTAAAGTCGCACTTCCTCGTGAATTTTCGGTTTCGATATTTGCTTGGCCATTTGCACTTATTGGTAGTGTTTTTACAGCTATCCGCATAATTAGAGGTGCGTCTGTCGTAATTGGATTCGGTGGGTATGTTGCTGCTTCCGCATATTTAGCAGCGGTAATTCTTCGAATTCCGATTGTCATACATGAAGCTAATGCAAAACCAGGATGGGCAAATCGCTTGGGAAGATTTTTTGCAAAAATTGTTACTGTGAATTTTGGTTCAGTACAACGAAAGTGGCCAGAATCTATTAATACCGGGATGCCATTAAGAGACGACATCGTAAGTATCTCGCAACTAAATCAAAGTGAATTATTGGAAATAAGAAAGAACCAGGCAAAAGAGTGGGGTTTATCGACGGATAAACCCATAATCGCAGTTTTCGGCGGATCTTTAGGATCAGAGCGAATTAACAAAGTTGTATCGGAATATCTCTCTTCCCAAAAATATCCAATTCAAATTGCGCATGCTGTTGGAATGCATAACACGCTTCCAATTCCCAGAACCGGATATTTTCCAACTCAATATTTTCATAATATTGCAAAGGTGTATGCCACTGCCGATATTGTGATTTGCCGCAGTGGCGCGGTTACATGTGCAGAACTTGCAGTAGTAAATCGGTATGCAATTCTTATTCCACTACCAATTGGCAATGGCGAACAAGAGGCTAATGCCGACGAATTGATGGCCAAGAATTCCGCGACCATGATAAAGAATTCAGATTTTACCGCGGATTGGCTGGGTAAAAATATTGAATCGGAAATTGCAAAGAGTAAGCGTTACTCAGCAAGTTCAGTTACCGTGAAAATTAAAGAAACTGCAAAAGAAATTGCCAAATTAGCACTCTCGGTTAGCAAACCATGAGCTCAATCAAATTTGAAGATCTAAAAACAGCCAAAGTACATTTCATTGGCATTGGCGGCTCTGGAATGAGTGGGATAGCTAGAATTTTGGTTGCCTTAGATATCAAAGTATCTGGATCTGACGTCAAAGACTCACAAACACTTGCTGGTCTAAGAAAACTAGGAGTGGAAGCATTTGCCTCTCACTCAGCTGAAAATGTTCTAGGTAGAGATGTAGTTGTTATTTCTAGTGCAATCGCAGAATCAAATGTTGAACTTAAACGGGCAAGAGAGTTAAGTATCCCAATACTGCTTCGAGCTCAAGCGCTAGCAATCCTGATGTCAGAGAAGAAATCTATAGCAATTGCAGGTACGCATGGTAAAACCACAACAACTTCTATGTTGACTGTCGCATTGCAGCATTGCGGAGTTGATCCATCTTTTGCCATTGGCGCTACTGTCTCTAATTCCGGAACAAATGCGCACCACGGTAGTGGCGATGTTTTCGTTGCCGAAGCTGATGAATCGGATGGTTCGTTTTTAGTTTACAAACCTTTTGGTGCGATAGTGACAAATATTGAATTGGACCATGTAGATCATTTTGCAGATGAATCTGCAGTAGATGAAGTATTTGCCAATTTTGTTACAACCATTCAACCAGGTGGTTTTCTAGTTATCTGCGGCGATGATAAAGGAGCAAAACGCTTAATTTCTAAAGGTGAAATTTCGGGAGTAACTGTCGCCACTTACGGCGAAAATAACGATTGTGATTTGAAAGTAGATCGAATTGCGCTAGATGCGACTTCTTCGAGTGCGCGTATCACTTGGAAAGGGAGAGTTCTCGGAGAACTTTTACTTTCAGTGCCAGGTAAGCACAACGTGCTTAATGCGGCTGCAACGCTGACTGCCGGTCTGTTGTTGGGATATCCAGCCCCTGAATTAATGCAAGGTCTAAAGACTTTTACAGGTGCACGTAGGCGCTTTGAATTAAAGGGAAAAACCAACGGGATTACGGTTATTGATGACTACGGCCATCATCCAACTGAAATTAGAGTTACTTTGGAAACTGCTCAAAATTACAATCAATCAGGGCGGGTGATTGTAATTTTTCAACCGCACCGTTTTAGCCGTACCGCACATTTTCTCGCGGAGTTTGCCAAGGAGCTATCTATTGCAGACAAAGTTTTCTTATTGGAAGTTTATGCAGCGAGCGAGCTACCTATTCAAGGTGTTACATCATTGAGTATTGCTCAAAGAATGACTCCAGAAAAAGTCATTTATGAACCGTCAATGCCAACCGTTATTGAAATGGTTGTTGCAATGGCAAAACCTAATGATTTGATTTTAACTTTGGGAGCTGGAGATGTGAATTCTCTAGGTCCACTAATTTTACAATCGTTGGCAGAACGCGGGAAGAACTAAGAATTGCCTAAAATCAAACGAAGGTTTATTTCAATTTTCGTATTATTAGTTATCGCGGCTGCGGCATTTCTCTTTGGCTGGTCCAGTATTTTCACGGTCAAGTCAATTGCGATTATTGGCGTTGATCAATCAGAAGAACGTGTGATTAACAATAGAATTAATATTAAACCTGAAGTGATAAAGATTGGCATTCCGCTTGCGAGAGTGGAAAAACGGGTAGTTGCTAGCCGCCTCTTGGAAATCCCTTGGATTAAATCCGCCAGCGTTAAAAGAAATTGGATTTCCCAATCAATTCAAATAACCATTTCAAAACGGGTACCAATCGCGGTCATAACCAATTCGAATGGCCGAACTTTCATAGATGAAGAAATGCAATTGTTTATATTGCCGGCGAGTAATCAACTTATTTCGGATTTATCAAAATTGCCCAAGTTGACGCTTATGGATAGCTCGCAAAAGTCGCTCTTAGCCTTTGATCAATTACGTCAGAAAATAGGTGAGATTAATTCGATAGATATCAACGCCAAGAGCATCCAAGTCCAAAGTTTTGTTGTGAATAGCGCAGCCTGGTCAATTACTGAACTGGTAATAGATGGCCGGAACTTAAAAGTGACATGGGGGGATAACCAAGATTTATCATTGAAAATCAAAGTATTTCGCGAGCTATTGCAGTTGCCGGAAAACGCAAAAATTGTGCGAATGGATTTAACTTCGCCACTTTCGCCAATTGTTAAATAGATTTATAAAAACTTTCTAAATTAATGTCATCGTGTCGGTCATTGATTGCTTAGCGTCTCACCCATAGTTTTGCGCATCAGATAGAGAAACTCTGAGCCTCAAGTTGAGGATTAGAGTTAAGGGAGAGGCGCATCGTGGCATCACCACAGAATTATTTAGCAGTTATCAAAGTTGTTGGAATTGGCGGCGGCGGCGGTAACGCAATTAATCGAATGATTGATGCCGGATTAAAAGGCGTTGAATTTATTGCAATCAATACTGATGCGCAAGATTTATTAATGAGTGATGCCGATGTGAAGTTAGACATTGGCAAAAAATTAACAAAAGGTTTAGGCGCTGGTGCATCGCCAGAATTAGGAAGTCAAGCAGCGTTAGATCATGTTGAAGATATCGAAGAAGTTTTGCGTGGCGCAGATATGGTTTTTATCACTGCAGGTGAAGGCGGCGGTACTGGTACTGGTGGCGCTCCGATTGTTGCAAAAATTGCAAAGGATCTTGGTGCGCTAACTGTTGGTGTAGTTACTAGACCGTTTTCATTTGAAGGAAAGCGCAGATCATCGCAGGCTGATGAAGGTATCGAAAAATTGAGAAGTGAAGTTGATACTCTAATTGTGATTCCAAATGATCGCTTATTATCAATTTCAGACCGTTCAATTAGTGCAATCGAAGCATTTAAAACTGCCGATCAAGTTTTATTATCCGGCGTGCAAGGAATTACCGATTTAATTACAACACCAGGATTAATAAATTTAGATTTTGCTGATGTGAAAAGCGTAATGTCTGGTGCTGGTTCTGCATTGATGGGAATAGGTTCCGCGCGGGGAGAGGCACGATCAATTAGAGCTGCTGAGTTAGCAATTTCTAGTCCACTCTTGGAAGCTTCTATTGATGGTGCACATGGAGTATTGCTCTCAATTGCAGGTGGATCTGATTTAGGCCTTTTTGAAATTAGTGAGGCTGCTGAATTAGTAGCTAAGTGCGCGCATCCAGATGCAAATATTATTTATGGCACAGTAATTGATGACGCACTAGGTGACGAAGTCAGAGTAACCGTGATTGCAGCTGGTTTTGATGGTGGCGCTCCAAAGAAAATGACAATGCCAGTTATTGATTCCACAACAGTTTCTGGAAATGCGAATCCAATTCCTTCAAATGATCCACTGGCTGTTGCCCTTGATACTCAGGAAGAGAAACCTCGACGGAGAATCACATTTCAAGAACTAGTTAGCGAAGATGAAATCGATATCCCTGATTTTATGAAATAACAGAACCTATGATCCGCGAGTTTTTTACATCGCGTCATGGTGGCGTTAGCGCAGGGCAATATTCGAATTTTAATTTGGCGTTGCATGTTGGCGATGAAGTTGCCTCGGTACTGGAAAACCGACAAATTTTAGCTAAAGCTCTCGGGCTTACTGTGGATCGGGTTTTTTATATGGACCAGGTACACGGAAATGAAATAGCCGTTATTGAACGATCCCGTCCGTTTTCGCAAAATCCAAAAGTTGATGCTCTAATCACTAAAGAATCTGGAACGGCATTAGTAGTACTTGTTGCCGACTGCATCCCTTTACTATTTCGTTCGCCAAGTGCAATTGCGGCGGTGCATGTTGGTCGGGCAGGTTTAGTTTCGGGAATAGTCGAAGAAATAATTGCAAAACTTAACTTGTTTGGAGCAAAGAATAACGAGATTAGCGCCGCAATTGGCCCGGCTATTTGCGGAAATTGTTATGAGGTATCTACCGAAATTTATCTGGATGTTGTAGCAAAGTACCCAGCGACTGCGACAACCCTAGAAAAGCACCGGTTAGATTTACCAGCTGGTGTGATTTCTATTCTAGATAGTTTTGAGATCGAATATTCGAGAGAAAACTCATGCACATCTCATGGCGAGAACTTCTTTTCCTATAGACGCGATGGTGTAACCGGACGACAAGCTGGTGTAATTGCATGGTGACTGAAGACCGCCTTGAGGTGATTGCATCAGGTTTATCTATTGCAAAGGAAAAGATTGCCGCCGCTGCAAAATCAGTAGGTCGGGATTCCGGAGAAGTATCTTTAATAGTTGTGACTAAGACTTTTCCTAAGACCGATGTCGCACATTTATACAATTTAGGAGTGAGAGATTTTGGTGAGAATCGAGATCAAGAGGGATCGGAGAAAGCAGCAGATTTTCATCCCGATGCGAAATGGCATTTTCAAGGTCAGTTGCAGAGCAACAAGATTAAATCAATATTGAAT